>Ga0099824_1006989_pt1 | contig 15204 bp, 6 predicted proteins | sample SiratrowhiteBW_FD_76837 | JGI IMG/M metagenome (GOLD analysis project Ga0099824, IMG submission 76837) | Root nodule microbial communities of legume samples collected from California, USA - Siratro white BW | ecosystem: Host-associated > Plants > Roots > Nodule | place: USA: California...
AAACACTAAACCACAAAAAAAAAAATAAAAAAAAAAAAAAAAAAAAAAAAAATAAAAAAAAAAAAACCCCCAAAAAAAAAAAAAAAAAAAAAAAAAAAAAAAAAAAAAAAAAAAAAAAAAAAAAAAAAAAAAAAAAAAACTTTGAAATCAATGACTGCCTGCCTTCTAGGAAGCATGAAATAAACTTCTAACTTTTAGTCCAACTATTCACAGAAGTATATTTCATTTTGAAAGTAAATAAACATACCTTCTCGTTTTCAGAAATTTTCACGAGCGTTTGTGAAACGTTAGTTGTTGGACTACTCACTTTCCCCACCTTCACTTGCACTGGGCTAGCCAAGTACTCCTGAAATTAAACAAATTATTGGTGAAATCCAAAAATATTCCTTCCACAACGGAGCATACAAAGAAATATATTCTTCAAAAGAATGTATTTTGGGGCAATATTTAATTTTAAGGAAGAGAATCATGGAAGAAAAAGATAAAATAAAAAAGCCACGAAAGAATAACTATACTTCAATTACTACACATCTAATGTGCTACATGTTATGAAGTAGCAAGGCTGCTTACAGAGTTATGTGAAAAGCAAATAACCAATGATAGAAATATTGTTTGACTACGCATTATTTCAAATCAGAATCTCACACTTCATTATTTTAGGATTTGTTTAAAGCCAAAAATAACAATGTTGAAAATTTTCTGTCAAGAATGAAGGAAACCTGACCTTTGCTAATGCCTCAATCTCCACAGGCATTGTCGCACTAAAAAGCAATGTTTGATGCTTCTCTGGAAGACTTCTCATTACCTGAGGATAATATTAGAATTATTGTTGATAACCCATTCAAATGGGATCATAATATATATGCAAAATAACATACACGTATTTCAAACATGGTCATAAGAGCTCGATCACAAAAATCAAAATAAAGTACAGACTAAATAAAAGTTGTAGAAGCTTAAATTGGAGAATGAAAATGAAGTTTCTGTCCAAAAAAGGCACCATTTTCATTGCCAATTTTTCTTTAAAAAGTGTAACCTTGTAACCTCTCTATGCTTTCTAATTGAAGGACATCTTCTCCAGTTAAATGCTTAAAGAAGTGGAACTCAATGTAACTAGTTCTAGCGTCATTAGCTTGACTTCAAAGTTCAATGACGGCAACAGTTTACATAGAGGGAAAAAGTTATGAGGAAACAACTGGTTTGAAAACACTGCAAAGAAAGCACAAACACCACAATGAGGTCACACTACTTATCTTATTAGGTATGAAACCGTCAAGAAAATAAAGGAAAGCTACAAATATAACCAAAAAAACTCAAAATACAGACCTCTCTTATCTGTGGTTCAAAACCCATATCCAGCATTCTGTCTGCCTCGTCTAGAACAACAAAAGAAATTCTGGAGAGGGAAGTATTGCCTTGTTGTAAGTGATCAATGAATCTTCCAGGCGTGGCAACTGCTATTTCAACCCCGGCTCTAAGTTCCGACCTCTGTCATAGAGACCAGAAAGAGAACGCACAGAAAACTATGTTACCTTCAAGAAGTGGAGTTGAATAAACTTTAAATAAAACTTGTTGCAAGATTCCTTGTAGCAGAAACTTTTGCTTTGTTGGACACTATTTACAAAGTGCTCACTACCTGCTCTCGACCTAGCGTCTAATCCATGAAACATAGTGATAGCATTTCCTCCAAATACGAACACACAAATAGCATCCACTACCACTACCACTACCACTACTCAGGGATACTTCAATATAGAAGTATCCAGTGTTAAACATTGTCAACTACATCATATATTTATTTTAATGTTGCATTTGCAGAATTATAATTGTATATTTGTTATGTTTTATAAATTTTATTATAACATAACTCTATATTTTAAGAATAGTTGTATCACCAAATTGGAAACACATCATATAAGTGCATCATATAAATAACATAAATATCAGTACATCAGGAGAACTACTCATCTCCAAGTTTCCAAGGAAAAACACAAAAATGACATTAAATATTACAAAAGCATATGCATAATTAACATACAAAGATTTTTATGTTGCTCTCAGATCATACTTAACACAATGGCAACAGAACAACTAATACCATCATCACTTATCTTTGTACAAACTTTTAAAACACCAGGCAAAATAGCCAAGAAATAAACATTATGTCAATATTTAATTACCTGCTTTTCAATGTTAGTTCCGCCCACAACTATAGCAGTTTTTAAAGATTCGAGGGATCTGCTAAAAGCTTTAACCTACCAAAAATCAAAAACAACAATGAAAAGAAAAGCTGACAGTTGTAGAAAGGAAAAATATTAAGTATGAAATAACCAGGCGTAGAACATGTTTGCAGGCATCATACGAGACATGTCAACCTCAAAACGAAAACAACATATGATTCAAAAGTAAGATAGCAAGAATCTAATACTACTACCCACAATATTTATAAAGATCCAAATTTCAAAAAAGGTGATAAACATATAGAATAGACAAGCTGTGAACCTAGGTATATGAAAATTATTAGGAGATAGTTGAAAAATCATTACTTGATTGGAGAAATAAACAATAAATTTCTCCCAAAATTACCCATTTTTCATCCACAACAAAAACAAATACATATATCACCTCTTTTTCTATTTGTTGAGCAAGTTCTCTGGTAGGAGCCAAAACTAGTGCCAGAGGACCATCATTGCGCCGAATTGAAGGTTGGGCCAAGCAATGCTAAAAAAAGGAAGGAAAAAAATTAAATCACAACTAAAAAGGTTGATCATTTACATTTGGTTTGTTTTTCACAAATATACAGTATCTAAAGATGAGTTCAGTGCAATATGCCACGTCTTATAAGTTCCGACCTGTATCATAGGAATTGTGAAAGCTGCAGTCTTTCCACTACCAGTTTCAGCACAACCCAACAGATCCCTTCCACTGAGAGCAATTGGCATGGCCTGTGCCTGGATCGAAGTTGGCCTGGTGTATTCATGGAAAGCAATATCCTTCATGATACTTGAGTGCAAACACTAAGAACAAGAAGTTCACAATTAATTGCAAACACATTTGCAATAAATCAAATAACAGTTCCAAAAAAATTCGGTACAAATAGCTCACAATTACCCAGAAAAATATGAATATGATTAAACATTAACAAAAATAAATACCATATCAGTAAACGATTCTATTGGCGCAGGTGCGGGAGGAGAATCAGATGCAACAGTAACGTCAAGATTAAGCCGGGAACGGACCTCTTCGATCTGGACATAACAAGCAATGAAATTTCAGTAACCAATATTTGTTTGTCTATTTACAAAAAAAAGACAGATCAGGAAGAAAACCAAACAACAAGATAAAATAACAAGACGACAAATAACGACTCTATTAAAAGTGTCCGAAAAGAGTACAAATTTGAGACTGTCAAATAAAAACACATGAAAGAGGGAGAGATTCTTGGGGCAAAGTAAAAAAGAGAAGGACAAGCAAAAGGAAAACTCATCAGCGTTCAGTACACTGAAGAAGAAGAAATTCTGTAACAGTATTCAATCAACCACACAGTTGAAGAAAACTTCAATACAATTTTTTCCCGACAAATATCCTACCTTAGAGCCAATCCCGTACCAGGCACAGTTACATACTAAATGTGGACAACCTTCCAATTCTTCAGCTAGACCAAAAAAAAAAAAAAAACCCTTACTCCGTGACAATACAACACTGCCGTACAGTTTCAAATTCAAACAAAGCCTTCAACTTTACAAAAGTAGTTAAAAATAACTCTTGATTCTCATCGTTACAAGCAAAGCATTACATTTTACTAAAAGCCTCGCTCAGATTAATCCGAACCCTCAGTCCTCATAATCAGCTTCGTGAACTGACAAGCAAATTAGCAATTCCCCCAAACACGCACGCACTTCAATCGAAACACAATTTTCCTCCGCCGAGATTCAGGAAAAACCCTAACCACGCGAATTGGAACAGAAACTCACATTCCTCAAATAAAAAACATCGAAATCAAAGCATTACACGCAAAGGTCAAGAAGCACGTGAGATACGAGACTGAACAGAAAAGACGCTAAAACAGCGATTGGATTGGGACCTGCTCCGGAGTCATGCGCGAAGCGCGCTCTGAGGGTTGCCATTGCGGGAAGACGGGGTCAGGGGTGGCGAAAATCCGCGGCGACGGAGCCGCGGAACCGCTCCGGCGAGAGGCATTGTGGAAGGAAGGGAGCGAGGGAGAGCAATTGGCGTTGGTGTTGTTGTTGGAGGAGAATGCGAGCTTGTGGTGGTTGTTATGGTGGTGGTGGTGGTGGTGGTTGTTGTCTAGGGTTACGGAGGGGGTTCTGGCGGTGGCGACGGTGGCGGAGGCGTTATTTCTGAGGTGCGGAGGCACATACGACATCGTTTTGCGTAATCTTCTTGTTGGTGAGAAGAAAAAAGGGGTAAGGGAGTGAAGTGAATATGATAACGATGATAAGGAAATAAGGATGATGAGTGTGGAAGAATTTGTGAGCCTAAATCCTCACTCTCTCTATGGGCTTACAACTTCACATCCAAACCCAAACTACAAACAAATATTTGTTATAACCTATTATAAAAGCAATATTTTATTTTAATCTAAATTTACAAAATAAAAATATATTTTATTTTATAGTTATTTTACAGTGTATTGATATACTTCTTCATAGTTATTTATGCAATAATTATATTGATACATGTTATACTAATTATTTCGAGCAACTAGTTCTCACATTATACATTTTCTTTCTCTACTTGTTTGACAAAACTTTAGTCGCAACAATATTATCGTTATTTATTTAGCAATTGAATTTGAAAATGTCAACAGGAATGCAATTATTTTTCTACAACCATCACACATAATGTTTCATAAAAGTCATGATACCATCCATTTAAAACTAATATTTTTTGTTATATTTTTTATGGTTACACAGTAAATGAGTCGAAATTTATTAATTTATTTTTATTTTATGTATCTCACTGTTGAATGATCAATCTTATTAAAAAAACTTAAAAATGTAAGGTCATGTGTTTTTTTAATTGATTATGTATCTTCAATTGCAACTATCCAATGTGAAGGTTATATAATGTTTAACGAATATAAAATTCCATAAAGATCATGATACCATGATTAATTCTTAAAAAAAAAAAATTCTCTTCCATCTCCTACCTCCCACTTTTTCCACTTGTATGTTTGATATATTTTTTTTCATCTATTTTTACTTAAACGTGATTCCATTTGCAATTATATTTAATTTAAGATAATTTTTCTATTTTTTTATTATTCACAATGGTCTTTGACATCACCATTGTCATTATCTTGAAGATCAACAAGTCTAACAAATTATTTTCATTTTAAAACATTCGCTACTAATAAATGATACATTTAAATGTATATCAATAACTTTTTTCATTAAAGTAAACACATAAAATTTACATGAATTCATGACTAACTTTTTATAACTAATATAAATAACACTTCAATCAATCATAACAAACTTGTAACAACTATGTAGGTCAGGAGTTTTCTTCATATTTTATCATTTACTTAAACTTAACAAATTCAGCTAAGCATGAGACATGTGACTTATCACAATGTTATGAATAACAAAAGAATAAAATTTGATTAGAGTTAAAAAAAATGAATGACAACTTTGCTTAAAAGTAACTAAAGCAAAAACATGTAGCAATTTTCTTTTCCATCACTTTAATACATCTTTATACCTAAAAAATAATCATGAATGCATATTTCAATTCTACATGTAAATATGACATAACAATCTCAATCACATGTAGAAGCAATTTTCTTTTGTAAATTGTTCTTCAAATGGAATTTTTAGTATACATACATAAGTGTCATACTTTACTAAAAATAATAAATTCAAAATTTATTTTAAAATTGTTAAACAATTTTCTTAAACACTAGCAAAATAAATAATCAAACACATTGTCACAAGCATAATAAACACAGCGAACAAAATCCTTAAAAAAGTTAATTACTACTTAAAAGAAAATTCCACCTGTAATAAATGTTATTTATTTCAAATAAAAATAAATTCAATTTCAATCGTAAAATATATTTTTTATTAGTGTTTATCTTCAATTATTTATTTATTTTTTATTGATATACATTAAATTTAATCGGAGTAAGATTTAATTATGTTTTTAATTTTTGAAATGTGGATTAAATCAATTTTAGTCCCTTAAATTTAAAAAAGAAGTTCACCATAGTCATTCAAATTTAGTAGAATATGGTTTTAGTCTTTACAATCATCTTGGAAGGTTAATAACAAATTTAAAAAACTCGTTTTAATCCTCAAATAAATTGTTTAGGTATTAAAATAATGTGTTCTCAAATTTGAAGGATTAAACTAAACTTTTTTCAAATATCGAGAGACTAAACCCATAATCACTTTAGATTTGAGAGATTAAAATATAATTAACCTTAAACGAAAAGAAAAGTAAAAAAAAATATATTTCATAAACAATAATAGTTACAAAGTTATGGATTTATAAATATAATTTAAAATACTTTTATTTTATAAAGTTTAAAGTTTCCATAATTATATATATATAGACATACTTAATCTATTTAATATAAAATATTATAAAAATATAAAAATGCATTAACAATTAAATATAAAATAAAGAAACATAAAATATTCAATCAAGTCAGTTTTACAAATAAGAAAAATAATTTTAATTAGCTCATCTAGATTTTAGATATTGTAGCTTTAACATGGAATATTCATATCATCGTCACACTCATACACAAAATATATGTAAAAAATAATAAACTATGTAATTTAAATTATAAATATATTTAGATATCACATAATATTTTACAATTCTAATAAGAGTGACTCAAGATCTAAGATTAAAATTTCTGAAAAGACTCAAAAAAATTTAATACTAATATATTATTATAAAATAAAAAATATTTAATTCTAAAATTACACTTAAAAAAATAATTAAAAATTTAAAATATCTTAACTAATTTTAAGTTTACATAGGTATTATAAATATTTTTTAATGATTTTAAATTTATATTAGTATTGTAAATATTATTTAATGAAAATATTTTTGGAACTTTGTTATAATAAATTAAAAGTAATTTAAAAAAAATCTTTTAATGAATTTAAATTTATATTAGTATTATAAATATTATTTAATGAGTAATATTTTTTGAACTTTCTTATAATAAATTAAATATATTTTTAAAAATAAAACATTAAAGAAATCCTACATATTAAAAGTTTCTAATTTTCTTTCCATTTGTTTTTACTATTCTATCATATTAATATAATTTCTTTATATGTTATTTTTATTTAACACTCTTCCACTTGTCTATTTTCCTTCCTTTGTGTATTCTTTCATTCTTTAACTATTCTACTTATCTCCTTCATTTAATTGATTTCTTCTTCACTTATCTCCAACATTTTCTTTGACTCTAACATTGATTATTTCATAATATTGTTACAATTTGAACTTTTTATTGTCATCAGACTATTTTTCAATTCAAAATTTGTTTTACATGTCTTTATTTGGAGACTTAAAGAATACATTGAAAAATCAGAGTTTGTGTTAACTTTTTCTCCTTTCTTTTTGTGTGCATTGATATCTAAGTAAAAATAATATCACATCATCGATGAATTGATCTCACATTTTTTTTTTATTTTTATTATTGTTTAACTAATTTTAAAATAATTTGTGCAAATTAAGGGAATAACATTATAAATCTAGAATTTATAAATTAAATTAAATTTAAAAACTTACAAAAGGACAATATCGAAAGATAGTAGGAGACTTAAAACTTTAAGACAATATATTACAATCAAGTTTATTATTTTGACAATCAAATTTTATCTTTTTAATTTAGTCTTATTTTATATACTTATAAATCATATTCAATTATATATATATATATAATAATTTTTAATTTTATATAAAAATATATAAATATGTCAACCAGATATATAAACTTTATTCAAAACTTTGAAAAAAGGAATAATTGAAATTCATATAAATTTTAGATAAAAATATCATAATTTTAATTATTTTATTAATTTAAAAAAGAGAACATTTTTTTATTTACTTTAGTTGAGCCGCCATTAAATTATAATTTATGATGTATGATTAAAAATCATTTTATTATTTATTTTCACTTAATATTCCAAGTTTACTTAATGCCAAAAGTATAATCCATCCACTCCTCGTTCACACAAATTATAATAACTTTTAACAGTTACATAATGAGGAATAATGAGGTTTTTTTTTTTTTATTATTTCTCAACTGAGATACCATCATTCACGTGTAAGTTTCATATTAGTGAAATATGAATATCTCATGTCATTTATAATTTATTTTTAATATACCATATATTTCAAAAGTCATTTATCATTTATATTCACCTATCTATATAAGTCCAATATAACAAAATTCACCACATATAAATTAGATTAATTAATTAAATTAAAACAATAATATAAATATATACATTTATCTCGGTAATAAAATTAATCAAAATATAAAATAGATATTTAAATACTTTAAAATATACAATTAAACTAATAAAAATAAAATATTATTGTTATTTCGTCTAAGATAAGAAAATTATGAATTATTACAATTATTTTGTCATCTAAATATCATATTCATTATTTATGTATATAACTTGTTATTTAAGTGTTTAATATGATTATGAGTAATCAAACTCTTATAATAGACAAAATTGTTACATAAATTTCCTCTCACTTCATTTGTGAGGGAAACATTCAACATCACTATAAGAATAATTAATAATTGTACTCTATATCATATAATTTAAAAGGAGACACAAGGATTCTAATATAAAATTACACTTAATTGAACTAAAACTTACAACATACCAATTTAAAACTAAATTGTTTTTACATTATTTTTATGTACAAACAAACCTGTGTTATGATTTTTGTACAAATAAATAATATGACAGAGTGATTCAAATAATTTACTAAATGAATATATATATAAAATTTGTAAGTAATTACATCTAAATTTGAATTTGTAAATAATAATTCTGTATATAACGAGTCCATATATAAAATTGGTATATAATAAATCTACATGTAATGTTAAATTTATATACAAATATGCTAGATTTATATACAAATTTTTGTAGTAAATCAAGAATTTAATTGTAGCAGTCTTTTTAAAATTGAATAGTTTTAAAATTAATGAAACTTAGGTCAATGCGTAATTTATTATTAAATTTCTAATAGTGTAGACGAGGTAGAATTCATTTAATTATTCCTGACATTAATAAAAAATGATGTGCCACTAACATGTTCACACAATTCTGATTAAAAATTGAAAAAAAAAAGTGTTTGATATGAGATTTAAATATATTAAGACATACTTTAAATTTAAACCAATGACAAAGTGTTAGATGTGATATAGGAAGAACTCAAGACACCAAACTCTCTAATTAAGAATCATAGAAACTAATCGAGGTAAGACATTTAAGATCGTAAATAAAAAAAAAAAGAAATGTTGGTGAGGAAAAGAGAATAAGAAAACATAGAAGAGAAAATTACAGATAAAAATCAAAATTAAAAAATTACTTGTATAAAGATTTAAATAAATGAATTTAAAATATAAGAACTAAAACATAAAAACTATTTAAACATATGAATTAAAACAAAAAATATTCAAATATAAAGCCTAAAACATAAAACGCAACAAAGATTAGTGCCTACGTCAGTTTATTTGCTTTTTGCGATACAACAAACATAGATCTTAAATCATTGTAGAAAACTAAAACAAATCTTAATTTATTCATCTATGGATTAAAATAAATATTTCTAAATATAAAAACTACAAAAAAATTACAGAAATATAAATACTACATTAACTATTAAACCTATTATTTATAGCTCATGTTTAACTTTTTGCAAGTGCATCACTTTCAAATGTTTGACTGGTTTCATCATAGTTGGTCAAAGTATGACCTTCCAATATTGAAAGCATGTGACACTTCAAGAGTTTAATATACAGAATATATCAATTCAAACATTTTTAATCAAATACTGATAAAATGTACTTTCTGATATCAAGTTTTATGAAAGGAATCTTGTCTCTAAACTAAATAAAATAATTAATTTTTTTTTTCTAAAAATCAATTTCCCTCACCAACCTCGTCTCACCTACCCCAACAGCACGTCACGGCACGCCACGAGAAGAGGCACCTTCATTTTCATTCTTCATAACAGTCAAATTTGACGCCGTTATTGACTTCTTTCACTCCATTACCTCACACATGTTACAGTTGCACCAACTCTAACAACTTCATTACACTCCCATTGCTATATAAATTTCCACACCCTCACTTCATTCCCCAACCATTTCTTACACAATTCTTCAATTGTGTTCATGTTTTGGATAAGATTATATAAATCATTTTATTTCATATAATTTGTTTTGATTAAAATTATCTTTCACCAAGATTACTTTAAGTGTTTTGGAGTAAGAACATTGAAAATGGATCTTCTCTTCCTAGAAAAAGTTCTTACTGCACTGTTCTTTGCGGCGGTGATTGCAGTGACCGCCGCAAAGCTTCGCGGGAAGCGGTTCAGGCTTCCGCCGGGGCCGTTTTCTGTGCCGATATTTGGTAATTGGCTTCAGGTCGGTGATGACCTGAACCACCTTAACCTCGCCGACATTGCGCGTCGCTTCGGCGACATATTTCTCCTCCGCATGGGGCAGCGGAATTTGGTGGTGGTCTCTTCGCCGGAACTCGCGAAGGAGGTTCTCCACACGCAGGGCGTGGAGTTCGGCTCGCGCACGCGCAACGTCGTCTTCGACATCTTCACCGGCGAAGGCCAGGACATGGTGTTCACCGTGTACGGTGAGCACTGGCGCAAGATGCGCCGCATCATGACGGTCCCGTTCTTCACCAACAAGGTCGTGCAGCAGTACCGCGCGGGGTGGGAGGACGAGGCGGCGCGTGTGGTGGAGGACGTACGGTGCAGCCCCGACGCCGCCTCCGGAGGGATCGTTCTGCGGCGGAGACTGCAACTCATGATGTATAATATCATGTATAGGATCATGTTCGATAGAAGGTTCGAGAACGAGGAGGATCCGTTGTTTCAGAAGCTTAGGGTTTTGAACGGTGAGAGGAGTCGTTTGGCGCAGAGCTTTGAGTACAACTACGGTGATTTTATCCCCGTTTTGCGGCCATTTTTGCGTGGGTACTTGAAGATTTGCAAGCAGGTTAAGGACACCAGGTTCAAACTCTTCAAGGACTATTTCCTTGAAGAACGAAAGTAAGTGGCTTCTTTTAATTTTTTACTTTCCATTACTAGGACTTCTATTGACACTATATTATATTGTCATATACATATATATTATATGGTAATTTACATGTCAATATGTTTTAAAATGTTATATTTTATATCAGATGTTGGACTAGGACTAAGATTATTTAATTAGCATGGTATAGGATCCTATTAGAAAAAAACAAATTTGCAAATGGAGATGATGATAAAACTGATGTCAGTGAAAAAACAGTAATAGAATTTGTGCAGTTGTAGAAAGGGTTTCATGAGTTTTGACTTTTGGGGGTGTTGTTTTGTTTGATTTGACGAAATGGTATGGGAATGCAGGAATCTTGAAAGTAGCAAGAGAAGAGACAATGGAGGACTTAAATGCGCCATCGATCACATTTTGGATGCTCAGAAAAAAGGAGAGATTAGCGAGGATAATGTTCTTTACATTGTTGAGAACATTAACGTTGCCGGTAATTACCTATTCTTTTTCTTTTCTTTTGTGCTCAGAAGAAATACTAATGTTTAACTAATGATATCATTAATGTTGAATTTGGAGCAGCAATTGAGACAACTCTGTGGTCAATTGAATGGGCCATTGCTGAGCTTGTGAACCACCCAGAGATCCAAAACAAGGTCCGGGAGGAGATTGACAGAGTTCTAGGACCAGGGCACCAAGTGACAGAGCCAGACACTCACAAGCTCCCTTACCTTCAGGCAGTGATAAAGGAAACACTTCGGCTCAGAATGGCAATTCCACTCCTTGTCCCACACATGAACCTCCATGATGCTAAGCTTGGAGGCTATGACATCCCTGCAGAGAGCAAGATCTTGGTGAATGCATGGTGGCTTGCGAACAACCCTGCTCACTGGAAGAACCCCGAGGAGTTCAGGCCTGAGAGGTTCTTGGAGGAAGAGTCGAAAGTAGAGGCCAATGGCAATGACTTCAGGTACCTTCCCTTTGGTGTTGGGAGGAGGAGCTGCCCTGGAATTATCCTTGCATTGCCCATTCTTGGCATCACTTTGGGGCGTTTGGTCCAAAATTTTGAGCTCTTGCCTCCCCCAGGACAAGACAAGCTTGATACCACTGAGAAAGGGGGCCAGTTTAGTCTGCACATACTCAAACACTCTACCATTGTCGCAAAGCCAAGGTCATGTTAGGCTTAGCACATCACACCCCAGTGGTCAATCTCCTTATTCTTTTGGTCAACACTGCTTTTTATTATCATGGTGAGAAGATGTCCAACGATGGCTTTGAGAAGATTTTGTAATAAAGGTTACAGTTGAACTGTGCTTCTTCGAATTAGATAAGTTAAACACTTAATGAGATTTTTTTTTAATTAAAACTAGTGTTATATCTTCTTGTGTCCTTACTCCCTAACCTTTTTTTTTGGTTATTTGGATATTGCTATGGTAACTTCTGACATTTTAGCTTAGGTTGTACATTTGATTGTCTGAATCCAAGTAACATAGTAACTCTATTTTCTTTACCTTTTTCTTCAAAACTTTCTATATTTAGAACTATTTAATTTCTCTCTCCATATATAATGCTTATATACGTGGAGATATAATGGACATTCACATTAGGTTAAATAATTAATTTTGTTACGGGTTGAGATCAATTTCTGTTTATCTTTTATAAAAGTGACTTGCAGATATTTTCAGAAAATTTTTAGAACAAATTTCTTACAATTTTCAAAACATTATTTTTGAAATAAGATTTCCAAAAAACAACTTTCAAAACACACTATTCCAAAATAATTTTCTCAGAAATAGCACATAATTTCTAGAACATATATAAAATGCATTCTAGAAATAGCTTTCTAAAACCACCTTTTTGTTCCAAATTCAACTTTTTTTCCACATTTTATCTTATATTTTAGTCTTGTCTGATAATATGGATGTTTAGTTAATAATAATGGGTATAGGAAGCAAAAGCTATCATCAAAGTTCTTAATCATTTTTTTATCCTTTTCAATTATTATTAAATTTAGTTAATCTATTAATAATTAAAAAAATAAAATATGAAAGATTAATAATTTGATGAATTAATTAAATTTCTTAATAATTTTCATTATAGTTTTTCATTTTTTCCAATTAAATTTACATTTTGTAATGTTTCAGTATGCTATATATAAAAAGTTAAAACTCTACTCTATTTCTCGTAATTGTTTTATTTTCTTAATTAGATTTCCTTTTATAATTTCATTATTTTTAAGCATCACCACTGTTTGTTACATAGCTACTGTTTGTTAGCTAGCTATAATGTATAAATTTGATATATTTTAAACATAAAAAACGGGAACAATGGATGGCTTATGGATATTTTAAACATAAAAAACGAAGAACAATGGATGGCTTATGGACAGAGTTAAAATTTAAATTAAAAAACACTAGAATTACCCAAACCCAAAAACCCAGAAAATGGTTCAGTAACCTACCTTGTAGGACACTTATCAATTCATCCATGTTAAGAGAAATCCATTAAGACACTAAATTTGAAAACAGCAATTAAAAAATTTGAAGAAAAATAGAAAAAATGTAGGTCGCAACCAGGCCCTCCAATCATGGTGTTCATCAAGGAGAGCAGACATATTGACCTAAAAGATCAATTTCCGTGCACACAACCATGCTGCCTTCATTATTTTAATCCAGAGCATCGGCTTATTGTGCACGGATTCACCTTAAGGATTCACCTTAAGATCCACCTTAAGATCGCACACATCACAATAACATTCACAAATTATCAAAGGAATCGATAGACATGTTAATACGCAACCTAAGAAATTGAAAACCCTAAGAAAGAAAAGTAGACGAAACGAGGCTAACCCTGCGGCTGCGACGGTGCTATATCAATCGGCGAGGCTTACGGAATGAGGTGAGACGCTATTTATAATGGAAGAAAACTGTTTAGGGTTTACTTGCGCCGTTGGATTGGAGTTAGTTTCGTAAATTTCTCTGCGTCGTTCTATTTTATGGGCTTTCGAACTTCAGAAGCCGGGCCCAAAATTAAATGTTGTTAGAAAGAAAAGTTTGAGGAAAAAACTTCCTGTGCACCCCATCAATTCTCACTGCATCATGGATGAAAGTACATAAATATCCTTACATTAATTTCTGAAAAAAGAATTCCAGAATATAAATTTACATTTTAGAAAATACTTTCCAAAAATATATTTCAGAAAAAATTTTCTAAAAAGAAAATTTTATATTGTAAATATATTTTTGAAAAGTATTTTCTTAAAATATAAAATTTGTATTTGGAAAGCATTTTTCGGAATGTAAATTTTTAGAATATACTTTTAGGATTTTTTTTGAGAGTGATGGGGTACAGGACTTGACCCAAAGTATTTCGCTCAGCTAATTGTAAATAGTTGTTGAGATAATTTGATTTTGTTAAGCGAATTATTAGATTTTTCAAGTTTTAAAAAATTAGTGGTAATCCATAATATTCGTTGAGCAATTGTATAATAAGATTTTTAATCCCTTACATTTGCTTAGTCAAAAATTTTCGCTTAACTAATTGAAAATATTTGCCAAGCCAATTTTTACGCAAATTTGATAATGTAATTTTTTGAAACTTTCAAAACTTATTACAAATCTGCAACATGCGAAATAAATGCGCTTAGCAACTGAGGTAAAGAAGTCTGGAAGCAAAACATGGTCTATTCAAATGACGTTAAGTGTTAAAATTGTATACTTGGCAGTTATCTTATGACTCTCATGTAGAATAGAGAGCATTGGTGCCATCTTTTTTATTGGGGATTTTGGTGCACGTTTGTTTTTTTTTTTTTTTTTTTTCTTTTTTGTTTTTTTTTATTTATTTATATATAAATGTTTTGTTATTTTTTATTTTTTTTTTTTTTAAAGATTGAAATTTTTTTTTATTTTGAGTTTATT
>Ga0099824_1006990_pt1 | contig 15204 bp, 10 predicted proteins | sample SiratrowhiteBW_FD_76837 | JGI IMG/M metagenome (GOLD analysis project Ga0099824, IMG submission 76837) | Root nodule microbial communities of legume samples collected from California, USA - Siratro white BW | ecosystem: Host-associated > Plants > Roots > Nodule | place: USA: California...
ATAAATTAATTAATAATAATATAAATATAGTTATAATTTAATATAAATGAATATAAATATTTAAAATAAATTATATAATAATAATTATTTTTTTATTATAGAGTAATAATTATTTTTAAATTTAAATATTAAAATTATTTTAAAAAATTAACATATTTTATAATAAATTAAATTTTAATGATAATTTCTAATTTAATATTTTTTTATAATTTTTTAAAAATTATTAATTATATTAAATAAATTAATTATATTTTATGTTTGAATTATAAAAGTAAATTTATAATTTTATATATTAAAATATTATTATATCTATCACATCATTCATAAATTTTCACAAACTTTGCTCTTAAATCTTACCATCTTTCCCTTAATCCAAAGAAAGTACCTTTTCACGCACTTTCATCTCAAATAAACTCAAATTTACTCCCTCAAATCCATTTCTTAATCCAAACACACCCTAAGGGTCCACCTCATATTTCATGTTTTAGGTTTTCATAAAAATGATATTAAAGTATAAAAATAATACTATAATTTTGAATATCTTTTTAACAACTAATTTTATCATAATAATTTATTTAATTTCTTATTTATTTTGACTATCTTTGTTTTTAAAGTTCATTTAGGGTTTATAAAATTCTTTAAAGTGATCCATAAAATTGTCATTTTCAAAGTAAATATTAAAAATAAAATACATATTATTATCAAATTTAACACTATCCAAGTTTAAAATAAATTTTGAAGTTCTTATATCTTTATATAATTAATTAAAATATTTAAATTTTTCTCAAATTTTAGAAAAAAAGATTATATGTTTTTCAATACAAAATTTTTCTACTAAAAATACAAGAATTTTAGAAGTATTATGTTGTTTTGAATTTGAATAAAGAGGAGTTAGAATACAAAAGAAAAAGATTAAAAGAAAATTAAGAAATTTGATGATATAGACGAAGAACAACTTTTTTGCATCTATTATTTTTACCATGAAGTCTATGAGAAATAAATAAGATGAATTTGATAAAAAGATCTAATACAACAAAGATGAAGAAAATATAGATGAATGAAGCAGTCTCATGCTTGAAAGATAATAATAAGAATTAGAAGAGAGAAAAAATAGAAAAAAAAAATCAAATTTCATACTTTGGAAATATTTACAATTTGAATTCGAATGAGTTAATAATTTTTACAGAAATTTTTTGTTTTATTTCAAATTTTTAAATATTGTTTAGATAAAGAGAGATATATGATGCTGCCATTTAGATTTAGAAAGTTAGTAGTGTAATTTTAAGATTAAAATAGTATTAGTATTTGAATTTTCATTACTTTTTATTCTATAAACAGTCCCTAAATAAGATATTGGTGAAGCTACTCCATATACTTAATCTATTATTCTTTCCAATTATAATTTTCTAAGAAAATAAACAGTATCCACTGTACACTGAATATTTTGGCTTGGAGTGAATCTTTGTACAACTAAAATCTCAGCACGATATAAACCTACTTTCTGTTCATCCATAAATACAAATGGTAGTGACATGTGCAAACAGCCTCAAAAGACAACAGAATAATACAGAATTCACAAACTCACAATAAGATCAAAGCCACAAATTATTTATTAATAAATATTTATTTAGAGTTCTGATTCACTGTGTTCTTCTCTTTTTTTCTGCCAAATCAGTTTATTCTAGTTTTACAAACATTAAATATCCATTTAGCCTGCACCAGTAAATCTAGGATTAACAATTTGATATCTTAGAACAGTGAAACATTCTTGGATACTGTCATTTCTACTTGTTCCTTATAGCTTAGAGACAGGTTGAAATTTGCTTTGTGAAACAAGATCCTTGCGCAATATCTTGCCAGCAGCTGACTTTGGAATAGTGTCAATGAAACTCACCCTTCTCACTTTCTTATATGGAGCCACCTGAAAATTCTCCATTTCATTTTATGCAGGTTAAAAAATACTTGAAATGTGCACAGAAAATATAAGTTACCTGGCCTGCAACAAATTGAATGATTTGGTCTTCTGAGAGTTCAGAACCAGCTGCTCTCACCACATATGCCATTGGTATCTGTCCAGTTTCTTCATCTTCCAACCTGCATCATGTCTTTGTTTCCAGATGAAAAATTCACACAGATTATGAATAATAAGAGTAAAAAACATGAGAGGGTAACACACGGTATAACTGCTGCATCAGCTATAAGAGGGTGACTCAGCAGCACAGACTCCAATTCTGCAGGAGCCACCTGGGACAAGCAATATGTTGTTACCCTGATAGCTAAAGCAATTTACTGATACAGTGATATTCTAGTTGAAACTGAAACTGTTATGGGTTTGAATACCTGATACCCATTGTGCTTGATTAGCTCTTTTATCCTTTCAACTATGTAAACAAATCCATTATCATCAATATAACCAAGATCACCAGTCCTCAACCAACCTTCTGAATCAATTGTTGCACTTGTTGCCTCCAAATTTCCTAGATATCCTTTCATTATAGTAGGACTTTTTAACCACAACTCTCCTTCTTTGTGAGGTGGCAAAGGCTTCCCCGTTTCAGTGTCTATAACTTTAGCCAAAAATGTTGGAATCAGCTTCCCACACGAATCTGGATGAGCTTTAGCATCTTTATCTGAAACAAAAAAAGTTGCTCCACCACTACTTTCTGTTAGTCCATAACCTTGCCTTAGTTCAACCCATGGAAACATCTTCCTGAACTCCAATGCCACTTCCTTGCTCAAAGGTGCAGCACCTGACCCCACCCTTCTTAGGCTGGACAAGTCATACCTAGCTTTCCTTGAATGCTTTACTAGCGCAAGGATCACTGGTGGCACTGCTGGTATGTTGTTAACCTTGTACTTCTGGATTGCATCAAGCATATCTTGGAAGTCAAACTTCTGCATCAAAACTGTTGTTATACCAACACACAACAATCCTATTCCAAAGAATGCAAGTCCATAGATGTGAAACATTGGAATGAAGGCCAAGAAAATATCATCTTGGGATCCACTGACATCAGCAGACCACGAAACTGATCTCACTATGGAAATGAGATTTGCATGAGTTAAAACCACACCTTTGCTTATTCCTGTGGTCCCTGAAGAGTAAAGTATAGCAGAAGTCTCTGACTGTGCCACAGGAACTTGCGGCAACTCTGTTGTATTATAACAGCCTTCTATTAACTCTTCAACTGATAACATGCGGCCATCAGAAGAACGAGAAGTGAGAATTGTAGGAACCCCAGTTGGGACCAATTTGTGTAGCTCCTCTGGTGCTGAGATGGCTAGTTTAGCACCTGAATCGCGCACTTGTTTGGCAATTTCTGATGCAGTGTTGATGGGGTTGGCAGGTGTCAGAACTGCTCCAACTGATAACACAGCTAGGCATATGGCTGAGTACAAGGTTGAGTTTGGTGACAGTAGAAATACCACATCACCTTTCCTAACCTCAAGTCCATGGAACAAAGCTGATGCAAGGGAGTAGGTAGACCTTCTTAGATCACTATAGCTAACACTCCCATTAGTTCTTGCGTCAATGAATGCAGTTTTTGCCTCAGAAAGGTGTGCATGTGGGAACTGTGACAGCACAAATTTGGCAGCGTTAAGGTCAGGCTTTGTTGAGATTTCATGCCTAGTGTCAAGCTTAAATAGAGAGTGATAGATGCCTGTTCTTGAATTGTAGCCACTTCTGTTACCAAATGGAGGCTGAGATATATCATATTCTTCTTCGTTGGATGACAAGATTTCCTCTGCTGACATTTTCTGCAAATTTGAGTTTTCCTGTTAAGGCTAAGCTATTGTTGTGAGGCTGAGGCAAAAGGTGTGGGAACCATAACCAACATTAATAAAAGGCTTATCTTCGTCAAGTACAAGAACAAACATTGTTAACTGTGTCACGTGTAGCAAAGACAAAACAAAGAAAATTAGATTTTAGTTTAAGAATTTAATGTTGCCGGCCAAGAGAGTGAAGGGAAACATGAATAGTAATTGATATTAATTAAGCAGATGAACCATATATAGTTGAAGCTGTGTAGAGGACAAGAATAATTGAAATGAATATGCTTTCCTCAATGATCAGATATTTGAAAGAATTCACATGTTGTCTGCTTAATGCTTTTCTTGGTGAGGGAGGGACCCAAAACGAAAAAGACTGAGGATATCTTATATATCTGTATATACCATTAACAATTAGCTTTCATTGACATGGTTGCAGTTTCTTTATCTTCTTGTCATATAAATCAAGCATGCATAACAAAATGGACACATCTTAAATCTGAATGAGACAATAAGTATTTGTTCATATAAACTTCAAGTTGTATTATACACATTCATGCAGACCTTAACTACAATTAAAGAAGGAAAATAAAACTGACTTAAGGGGAGAATTCTCCAAATAAATTCACATTAAAATCTAAGTTATTACATAAACTATCTTTCTACAAAGTGTGGTGGAAGAAGATTAATCAAACTTCTAAAACTTTCCTAATCATATATCCAAACAAAACTAAAACTACAAATAACTTAGCTATTTAACTAAACTTAACACACACAAAATGGATATATTTTTAATCTGTTTTTTCGATCATATTATTTATAAATTATTTGTTTGATACTAATAAGTTAAAAGTGACATAATAAATATCTGTGTGTAATTTACTTGTTTAAAAACGAAACATTTTTAAGGTTGGAAAATATTTTTTTGACAACATAGAGCAAGCTGTTTATTTCTTTATTGCAACATTTTCAAAAGTGTGAATTGTAATATTTTGAATAGTTTAAAAAAATTAAGTTTTTCATTTTTGCACCAACACATTATTCAACCTCCTGTGTTTTTTTTCAAAATAAAAGAAAAATAAGAATATCCTTAAAGATATTGTATTTTAAGAAAAATCTCTAAAATTATTATTATTATTATTAAAAAATCTTAAAAATAATTTATTGAAGAAAACAATTACAAATATTCATCATTGGCTTAGCGAATTAATTAGCATAAACATATTTTATGTTAGTGTTTCGGAACAAAACTTTGGTATATAGAAATGTTAAAATGAAAAGTTAATCTTTGTTTGATTAAAATAGATTTATATACATAAAATTGCATGTAAACGAAATGATCGATTATAAATACCTGGGTTGGTTGAGATGAAATTGTGTAGGAGCAGCACCAGTTTTCCTTTAGAAAGCGAGAATGAAGATGTTTGGAAGAAGGTCGAGTGAAGAAGCACTATAACTCAACTAAACTCTCCCACATATATATAAATCAATGACGGAAAGAAAAGCGTGAGAATTACAATTCAATTGTTACTACCGACCATGGCCGGTGCCGTATTCTTTATGATCCGGGTTTTGTGTGGCAGTGATAAAACATATAAATATTTTTTTAAACTATTTTAATATTTTAAATTAAATTAATTAATATTTAGCTGATTAACTATTTTATAGAATTATGTTGATACTTTTGAATATGATTTATCCTTGAGATAAAATATAATCACACAACAATTGTCTTGGTTTCTTATTTTTATTTTCTAATCATCCTTTTTACGTTTTCTTATTAGTTATGTTTAACCGAACCTCTTTTTTATCCAGCTTTTAATGATAATAATATCAAGAATTGAATTATGTATACGTGTTCCCAAATAGAGAATGTTGATTATGGAACATGATTTGAATTTTTCTAAGCTAATGTTTAACTAACTTGATAAGGTCATTCATCATGTCATTTAAGTGAAAAAAGACAATGAAAAGAAGACACAAGAAATTGATGAATTTGTAATCCAACTCTTAAGATCACAATCCACTCGATTCACTTTGAACTATCTTTTAATCGTCATACTTGAGTCTCACTCAGTGTAATGGAGGTGTGCGATTGTGATGAGACATCTTTTAAGATAATCAAATCTCATGTGTGGTCACATTAGGTAAGAATTCAGCATCACTAAGATAAAAGACTTTCCCAATGCTTGAATATATTGTCATCGACTAAAAATCCTTTCGAATCAATTGGAAAATATTGATACACCTATTTTAAATTAACATCTTTTTTATTGAGATCAGACATGGATCAGAAATAAGGTCTTTCAATAATTTATAAGTAGGTACAAATCTTACCTTATAAGCCAATTTTGTAAGGTTGAGTTAGGCTTAAAGTCCACTTCTAATATGGTATCAGAATCTATCCTAGCAAGATTGTTGGGTCTATCAAGCCACCCGCTATCGGGTCATTATCGGACCACTCTTACATAATGAATTCTTCCTGCACCTCCATGATCTTGTCTTGCACCTCCATAGAATTTTGAATTCCAAAAATGTCCTTATTGAAATGATCAAAAAGGACGTGCGTCCGATATAGATATAGGAAATTTTTGAAAATGTAAACAGGACGGGGTGGCATCCGATATACAAATTATAAACCGGATGAGAAATTGGGAGGTGGAATCCGGTTTGTAATTTGTAAACCGGACGCCACCTCGTTCGGTTTACATTTTAAAAGAAGATTGCAAACTGGATGGCCAGTGGGTGGACATTATCCGATTTGCAAATATCTCATGCCTTTTTACTTCATGAAACTGTGTTTCTATCTTGGGTAGTTGGTACGTAGTCTTCCAATATTTGAGAAAGAATCCTTATGGCTGATTTTGACAATATTTTGAATGTATACCGTGGAGAAAAACATGTTGCTATAAGCGAGAATGGCTCTCACCTCACTGGAGTTGGCTTTGAGATAACCTCTGTCCATGCAATCCGGCTGCTTCTAGACAAGGATTTTGCTGTTGTTGGAGCCGGTGAAGACCAAACCCTTTGAAGCAGTGATTTCGTAGATGTTACCTTCGTGGCGGTGGAGCGAAGTGATGCAGTGGTAAAGCAAAGAGGATGAGGGAGTTGGGAGAGGGGAAAGTGCCATGCTGAATTCGGCATGATAGGGAACATGCCATCGGAGCTTGAAGGCCTTGGGGGACTAACTTGAAGGTCTTGTTCACTTATCTCTCAGTGGTTTGGAGATGAAGGTGAAGAGGGGATTGTGGTGGTTCTGGCTTTTTGGTGTCCATGAGGCTGAAGAGGGTGGCCTTGCCATAAAAATCCATGGCGTGATGGGAAGAATATGTGCTTAGAATTAAAGAAACAAAAGTGGTAGTTATAGGATCACTATAGGAATTACTAGAGGTCCTTGAAAGCCCTAAAACAGGGGTGCGGTCAAGTATCTTGATCCCCATCCCTTTACTTCCAGTCCCACCACTATCATCTTCACCTTCAGGTGGCTCATCCAAGTGCAAACACCCTTCCTTGATTACTTGTAGGGCAACAGCAATGTCTCTAGTCTCAGCAATTCCTGCCTTTCAAAGAATTAGAAATATCAAATGCATTACGTATTGAATGTTGCTGCCACTAAAAATTTGCATAATGTCACCAATGCCAGAATCAGATAAGGTACCATCCGGTTTACATTTCGAAATCAATTGTAAACTGGATGACACCTCATCCGATTTACGTTTTGAAAAATTATATAAACCGGATGAGGTGTCATCCGGTTTACATTCTATTTTGAAATATAAATCGGATGACACCTCATCCGGTTTATATAATTTTTCATCCGATTTACGTTTTGAAAAATTATATAAACTGGATGAGGTGTCATCCAATTTACATTTCTAAATAAAATGTAAATCGGATTGGTACCCATTCGATTTAAAAAACCCTAAACAGTTTCGACGTCTTCTCGCAGTCGATACCACCCAAATCCAAAATTAACCACTCAAATCTACAATACCACTCACAGATCGAACAAATCAACTACAAGATAAGACAATGTAGGAAATGAAGCACTTGAATCAATGGAGACAGATTTGAACCAACAACTTCAATGATGGTGGAAGGGAATAATGATTCAAGCAGATACGGAAATGGGGTGAAAAAGGTGAAGAAGATGAAGGGGGTATTAGACTAAAGGTATAATAGACTTTTCAAGTCTAGTATAGAGGTGTAGGACGAGATTATGGAGGTGCAGGAAGAATTTGTCTTTTTACATATAAGTTTCACACTCGAGTTTCATATAAGTTTCACACTCGAGTTGAGGAGTCTTAATGTGAGGGGAGTGTGTTGAAGATCACACATCAACTAAAGATAAAATCTTTCAATAGTCTATATATAGATGCAAACCTCACCTTACTTTCAATAGTTTAATAGTTTATAAGTGAATGCATATCTTACCTTACAAACTGATTTTTTAAGATTGAGTTAGACTTAAAAAAAATAATAAGTATATTAATTTGATAAAGTGATCATTTTTCACCTTCCTACCAAGTTTCATTTTATGCTTACACGAGAAGAAACGAGCTTAAAAAGATAACCATGAATTTGAATATGACTATGGTTCTAAAAATGGTGATGTGACCTTGTCATATGAAAATTCCCCACACAATCAAGGCGAAAAAAAAAAGTGAAAATTACATAAAAAATAATAAAAATCACAATGGTGTTGGCGGAAAGGTAGTCACCGTGATTGTAATGGCTATCAATAATAACAATAATTCACAACGCCTTTTGGCGACATCAACAGTAAGTGTATCCCGGTTAGGGGCGGATGCCACAAGGGGAAGAATACTTTCTTCTGCACCTCCACAAATTTTGAATTTTCCGAAACGCCTATTTGGAAAAGACTATATTACCCTTAATAAGAATAATGAATAGGTTTTATAATGGTAAAAAGGTAGTGTTGCATTTTTTCGGTGAAGTGTAGTGGTGGTAGCGGTTGTGGCTGTGTGGTTGTAGTGGTCAGTCGTGCTTATACATAATAATATCTTGAATTTGTTATTATCTCGGCTTGTTTTATCTTCATTTTGTTTTCTATTTCTTATTTTAATGTTGTTTAACATATTAATTTGATGTGTGGTGTTTGTTGGTGGTGACCAGCAACCAAGGTTCCAATACGTGATCATAATAAAAAAAATACAAAGAAAACATCTTATATTAATAAGGGTTTCAAATCACGTATAATCCGAAGCTATTTTAAACAACTTTTAAATTGAGCAATTTAGAAAGTAAATAAAACCTAAATCACAGTCCAAAATAATGTGCGACGCGATCCACCTCCATTTCCCTTTTCCTCCATTAACATTAATATAGTACCTTCACAGGTAGTGATGACAGCTCTTAGCGGGACGAAGGCTCTTTCTTCACTCTGTCCGCGACGCATTTACTGGAAGTGAGGTGAAATGAAGGTATGGAGGTATAGATTAAAGAAGGTAACTGAGTCATTACATACTTTACTTAAGGTTACTTTAGAAATTTTAAAAATTTATGAAGGTGCAGGAAGAAGGCATGGAGGTGGAGGAAGAAGTCGTCTTCCTATCCATATTCATATTTTCAATGGGCTCGTTCAAACGATCCAACGAAACAAAAGTTTGGATTTTACTAACTGCATCCCCATGTTAACAAAAAAAAAAAAAAACTTAAATATCCTCTCTTGCTACACTATGCCATCGCCACCACTACAACCATTGTTTTCGTTATATTTTCTTTTTCTCCACTGCGCCTACATCACACTGTAATCTGGTCAACGACGACGATAACGATAGTAATTGGAGTGTCGTTAGGGCCTTTTAGGAACCTAGAAGCTTCCATCAACGAGATGCCAAAGATGATGGGAATAAAGAGAGAGAGAGGAAGAAAGAACAAAACATTAGGTTTATTTGGTAGATATTACATAACAAAACATAATAATTTTCTCTTTTGGATTGCTCAGTGTTTATGGATTGTTGAATCTAAAATAGGAAGATTGATGTTTATATAAGGTTCAAATAACTTATTTTGGGAAGGGTTTTTCAGAATTTTTTTTTTTTTTTTTAAATTTGTTAATTTTTTTTTTTTTTTTTTTTTTTTTTTTAATTCTTTTCCTAAATGCATCATTCCAATGCGTTTTTAAGTACAGTAGTGATTCATTTGGTTTAAAATATACTACATGTTTAGTCATTACATTTGAAATTATCTGTACAGGTTGTTGCTACTCGATTCTGCTGAAAAACAGTCACCCTTGTGTAGAAGGAGCAATGCATCATGATTGCCCTGTTTGTTTTGAGGTTCTTATAGCTTTTATAATTGAAAAATATCACTCTGACAGCTCTTTGAATTGCTGGAGGCCGATTCAATGACACCAAATTTGATGATTGCAGTATTTGTTTGAATCAAGAAATGATGTCACTGTTATGCCATGTGGACATACAATACATCAGAGCTGCCTGAATGAAATGAGGGAGCATTTCCAGTGAGTATAACCAAGTTTCTCTTCTCCTTATTCTCCCTCTTTATCTGAAAAGCTATCCTGTTACTTAAATTTGATTCTATATATCAGGTATGCCTGCCCTCTCTGCTTGAAGTCAGTCTGTGATATGTCAAAGGTTTGGGAGAAATTTGACCTAGAGATTGCTGCTACACCAATGCCTGAACCATATCAAAATAAAATGGTCAGTGTTCCTATTTTACATGTTATTCATACTAATTACACAAGAACCTACACCTTCGATATATTTGGTGGTTGTCCTGGATTTTTAAGTTTTTATGTTTTCGTTCTGCAATCTGCATGTATTTTTGTTGCATGTCAAATCAAATATCATACGGCCTAATGCTCTTTCTCCCCACAGGTTTGGATCCTATGCAATGACTGTGGTAAAACTTCTAACGTTCAGTTCCATTTTGTGGCTCGAAAGTGCCCGAACTGCAAGTCCTACAATACACGACAAACATGAGGCTGAGCAAGTGGAGACGATTATACATTGGTTTCATCAAACGCCTTCCCAGGAGTTATCCTGATATTGTGGTGATTCGTGAAGGCATGTATCTTGATATTCGTCTACATTACGGAAAGGCCACTGAAGGGTACCAATTTCGTGCTATATCCAATATTTGTATTATGCAATAAATTAATGTATTAAGTATATGACTACTGTTATTTACTAGCAGAACAATACTAAATTTAACTTAGTTTATAATTTATAGTTTCGTATTTATTTTAATTAAATATGTAAAAGAGTAATAAGGTGAGTTTATAAAGTTTTAACTACTTCACGTGTTTCTTTGATTTTTTGAAAATTATTCATAATCGTAGTATGATAAAATAAAAATTGAGTAAACTAACGAGTGTCTTTAAGAGTTCAATGGAGACACATTTATCATTCAAAGCCATCGTATAATTTTTAAAATAATTATTATAATAATTGACAAACTCATCGTATGTGATGATTTGTGGTTGAGTAATCAGCAAAATTATTTTACATGGTTGGTAAATGGTGGATCTGAAATTCTTTTTAACCGGAGCATACAATTACCTGTAACTCTTTTTATAAAAACATTATTATATTTTATTTTTACAAAATACAAAGTCTCGTGAAAAGTTCTATTTTAATATCACTTTCTATGTCTTATAATTTTATACATTCATTTAAAATATATTATCTCATGAGGGCAAAACATACTCAAAGGAAACTTGTTATTAATAGCAATCTCACTATAACAATATTCTTTTAAATTGGTTCGGTTCTTTATGCATTGCAAGCATCCAAATTTTATTATCTAGTCATTGAGATTTAGATTTTACGTACGAGACACGAGTCATGGCATTGAAAAGCACGTTAATAGAAGATCTAATAGCAATTCGCTTTCAACGTCATCAATGATACCTCATATTTACAAGTAAATTTTTATTCTTCTAGAAAGTCAGTCTTGTCAAGTGTCGTTCGAAGATTTGATTATTGAATGGTTTCACTTAAGCGTAGTTGGGTTTATTCATCATTCCTATTTCAACGTCAGACAAAATTATTTTGGGTTAGCTTCATCATAGACAAAAGAATCTAAAGACATAGTGCAAAAACTAAGATTTTTTATGATTATATAATATATAAATCAAAACATAATTTTAAAATTATATTAAAAAAAATGTATATATACTTTTTTCCACGAGATAATCTTTTACTGTTTTATACATAGAATATATTATAATTGAGCAAAGTGTCAACCTTTTATCATTAAAGAAATATAATCCTCAATATTCATTCTTAACAAGAATATTTATATTCATAACACGCTTTATTTAGATAAAATATAATATCTAATTATTTTGATTAAGTGCTAAAAATCATAAAGCATAAAACATGATCATGTATTGTTTGTAAGATGAATGATTCTAATAATAGATCATGTAAGATACAAGTATTTTATTTGTTAGATGATGCAACATTGTGCAGTTTTCGTTTACAACTGAAAAAGCATTATAATAAAGCATTATATGATCAAATAACATATTTATTAGATCAAATGATATGCACATAGACTAATCTAACATTGTATTACTCGAATATGGATGTGTATGTTTTGGCTGAAAGGATGTCCAAGTTTGGAATTTATTGCAAAGTGGGAAAAATCTTCAATGAAATATGTGAATATAATAATACTTCATAAAAATCTTATTATTCTGAAAAATGGTATCAGAAAGCTTGGATTAAATTAATTTTAGGTAGATTAAGAGAAGGATTTGTTATCCTGAGATTATCTAAAGGAATAAGAGAATCAAGATTCAATTGTTGGAACACGGAAATATATAGTATTGTGGTTTTAGACTTTGAGTTTTAATGAAGAATTGGAGTTATAAGGAATAAACAATAATACAGTGGAAGATTGACATTAATTATCTAAGAGTATGATTATGCTTTTATTCACCGGAAGATTTAGAGCTACCTTAAAGGTATGAGATAAAGAATTTAATAGATATTTTGTTAATAATCTAAGGACAATGTTGTTAGTTCTTACTCTTGTCGAGCTACCTTAAAGGTATGAGATGAAGAATTTAATAGATATTTTGTTAATAATCTAAAGACAATGTTGTTAGTTCTTATTCCTGTCTGAAGTAAACAACAAATGATACAGAGTAGTGCATAGTTATGATGAGTTAAAGTAATTATATGACTGCGAGACAAGCACAAATAAATGAGTTTTTCCTTTATTTTGAAGATTTTAAAATTTAAACATTGGTGGATGACTGTAGAGTACGAATTACGAATGTCCTTTCTAGAGAAGATATCTATGAACACCTAGAAATAAGGACAAACTTCTATAGGGATAAGTATAAAGAAATATTATTTTTACTATTTATCTGACCTTGTAGGTCTTATTTTTACTATTTATCTATGTCTAATGACACATCCAGACTTATTCCTTATCTTTTTGTAACTCTAACCTGTTGCGACCTGGATCACGATGGGACGACGATCTGAAAGAAAAATGAGAATTGGTGTGATGAAAAGAGATAGAGTCATCACTATAGTTTATTATGAAAAATTATGGAAAAACCAGGAAAGGAATGGTCGGTGAAATAAAGTTGGATTTCGGAGTTGGTTATATGTTGAGAAGATATTAACACTCCCACAATGCATGTTCTAAGACAATACTTTTAATCAAATGAGTGTGGTTCTATAAAATGTTTATTTCTTCTCCCCAAAAAAGATATAAAAACATAAATAAAAACAAAAAAATATTTTTTAAATTAGGGGACCCGACAATGATTGACCTTACTCCTACGTATTTTCATTAATGATGCAAAATCAGCGCATACGCAGTTCTAAAAGAAAGTTGTTTGTTTGAAGAATTTGATGTTTTTTTTTTAATTTTTGAAAATTTTGTATTTTTTTATCAAAAAACATTTAGAATCATTCGGCTCCGAGTGACGTCATGCGGTTCTTTTATGACGAAGCAGTTCTATGTTGAGTATCACGTTATTCAGTTCCGAACTGACGTGATGCGGTATGAAGTTTAAGAAGGGAATCTGCGTAGGATGACGTCATTCGGCTCCGAGTGACATCATGTGGTTATGATTATGGAATGACATCATTCGACTCTGAGTGACGTGATGCAATATTCAGTAAAAGTTTAAGGTTTAGGATGACTTCATTCGGTTCTAGATGATGTCATACAATTATGGGTTAAAGGCATTTAGAACTGAGTTTATGATCTTCAGTATCAAGTCATTCAGTTTTGGGTAAAGCATTTTGTGGAGATTCAGAGGCATTCAGGTAAGGATCAAGCATTTTGTTTTGAGTAAATTCTTCAGGTAAGGTTTACATGGCATTCAGTTCTGGGTAAAGGCTATTCGAAATAGGGTTAAGGGTATTCAGCAAAGGGTTTAAGGTACTCAAAAGCATTCGGTAAAGGTTTAGGTCATTTCGTTTAGACTTCACAATTGAGTGAAGATGAAAGTTTCACTCATGAAGTTGTCACTACAATAGGGATTAGGTGGTGCTTACGACAAAGAGGGTGGTTATCATGGCAAAATGATATAACTGCACTCTCTCGCGACATCAGTATCATCTCCCTCTTCTCTTTTTTTTTTCATTCTGATTTCTGCGTTTCTTTCTGTATTTTTCTATTTTCTTGCTTTCATTGGGTTTCTCAATTAGTTGGCCTGGATTTAAATTATGCAATGTTGAGAAAATGTTTAAGCAACATATGAGAAAAACTAGCGAGAAGATTCTTGTGAGGAGATTTTTGAGAAGGAGGTTGTGCTTCAAAACTCTCAAGGTACGGAAATGAGATGTGTATATGTATTGCATATTGTTTTTGTTTTTCTATTAGGTACCCGTAAGCCTCACAACTCTAAAAATGTTCTTTCCCAATGTTTTATTAAAACTCTTTTTCATGAAATTTTACATATTTCTTTTGAAATCCTCTATATGAGATAAATTTATTATTTCATAACTTATATTTTTATGAGATTATGAAGCCTTACTGTAGAAAATGTTTTTGATAATCTTTATTGATAATTATTTTTATTTTTTTATGCGGGGAAAAACCTTATGATCATGACTGTGTCCTTATTAGCATATTTGTTAATGAAAGATTTAATTCCTTGGGGATTTAGATGAGTTAAAGTGTTGATGGTGGGTTTGATATGTACACATGTTCATCTATCCTTACTAGTCTTAACCATTGTCTTCTTTGTTTATTATCAGTATCAATCTTAGCATTTCTTTGCAGTATAATTAATATTCATGACAAAGTTTGTTTATCCAAACTTTTTACTAATTATGATTCCCTAGTGTAATTCCCGAATACAATTCAGATGACTTATGGAATGAGAATCACCAAAAATTATTTAAAAAGGATCATATTTCTCAATAAAAGTGTTCCTTATTAAAATTTATGCAATACTGATTTCATATATAT
>Ga0099824_1006991_pt1 | contig 15202 bp, 12 predicted proteins | sample SiratrowhiteBW_FD_76837 | JGI IMG/M metagenome (GOLD analysis project Ga0099824, IMG submission 76837) | Root nodule microbial communities of legume samples collected from California, USA - Siratro white BW | ecosystem: Host-associated > Plants > Roots > Nodule | place: USA: California...
ATATATATATATATATATATATATATATATATATATATATATATATATTTGAAATTAGTTAGTTGTTCACGTCTTTAGTATTTTTCTTACGGGATCTTTAATATGGTTTTATTTAGACAATTTGAATTCGAGATTATAAATTAAGTTAGATTAATGTTGTATTAATGCACATTCACGTGATTATAAAAAATATCTAATGATAGAATAAATATATATTTTTATGACTATTTGATCACCTTTAGATTATTCAATTTTGTGATCACCTTCCACATCAACCCAGAAAAAGAGCCAAAATAGAAAAGGCGAATTCCGCGCTGAAAAAGAAAATAGAAAGCGAAGGAAGGAAGAGACGAAAGACGAATAGACGAGGAAGGAGGGTGGAGAGAAGAAAAGTTCGTATGCGTCATGACAACCGTTAAGTTACGGGTAACCCTCTTAGACGTGGCTTTATCCTAGCCCTCCGATCATTCCACATCCAAACACAGTCAAATTTCCCCTCTCCCTTCTTCTCTTCTCTCCCTCTCATACACATCTCATTCTGAATCTCGCGCCGTTTCTCTCTCCTCGCCTCGTTCCCCTTCCTCGCCGTGGCAGATCCGAGCACTTGCATTTCCAGCTCAATCGATTCGTCCGTACCACGCGCCTTTCACACCTTCCTCCTTCGTGTTCGATTCCCGTGTTTCAGTCATTTCCTTTGATTTCATTGGATTAGAGAGTGTTGCGCAAGTTTCGAGTACTGTGAATGCTCGTTCATGCATGAGTGCTTCTGAACGGTTCCTTGCGAATTCGATGGAGAATGTGATGGCCTCTGCCGTCGTCAAATTCGTGAACGCGACGTTGGATTGGGTGACGTTCGCGTTGGATGCACCTTCTGCGCGAGCTGTGGTTTTCGGAGTCCATATCGGTGGTAGTTTTTCATTTTCTGGACTTAGATTTGTCTTTTGTTTTAGGTTTGGATTGATGATTATGAATGTAATTGGTTAATCGATTGATTGATTGATTTCCTCCATTTTAACCTTGTGTTTGAAGGACATTTATTCATCGAGGTTTTTCTGCTGGTGGTCATACTTTTCTTGCTTTCGCAGAAAAGTTACAAGCCTCCTAAAAGGCCGTTAACAAACAAGGTTAGTTCAATGTTACTATTTATCTCTCTGTATGTGAGAGTGAGTGCGTGCATTTTTTGTATTTTCTTACATATTTAAGGTTTTAGTTATTTGTTGAATAATGTGATGTAGCGCTGGCAGACGGCTGTGTAAACTTTTATGTGAAAATGAAGTTGGTATTTGGTTTGTTGTCGATTGTTTTCCTGATACAATGAGTTTTATTTTTCCTATTTCATCAAATTTTAAGCGCTTCACCTTTAGAGTGCATGCATTGTTAGTATATATCATGCAGCTGAAAAGTGGTGTCTGTTAATGTTAAGATTTTAAAAGCTATTTAATGTAAGGAGAATATTGGACAATCAGTTATTGTGGTTTTTAGTTGGTCTAGGGACCTGACGTAGGGGCATCTATTGTTATTCTTTGTGAGGATTTGAATATTCCAAGATAGATTAATCTTTGTAGTTCCTACGGATGGAAATATGCTCTTCAGACATGCAATTCAGCTATTTTTTTTTTTTCATCCCTGGTGCTTACTTGGAACTACTCTGATATTTATTTTTCGTTTTTATTTGCCTTCAAGTAGTTTTGAGAGAATCAATTCGTGATAGATTTCAGTTTGTGAAGCATGATTGTATAATACATTTGGACTTGCTTTTTGAATGATTGTTTATGCTGTTAAACTTTTTAGAAACATATCTCAGAGTGGACGCAGACAAAGTTGTATGTTAAATAATTTTCATGTCTATGCTGAAATTGTATCGTTGGAGGTTTATGCTCTTTTTTCTGATTATTGTGTGGAATATCTGAAGTTACTGTTATTTTCTAAAGAACATAATTAACATATTCTTTTGAAGGACTACTTATGACTGAAATCTGTTTTAAAGTGTATGTATAGTAATTTAGGCTACTATTATAACTGTAATCAGTTACCTGTCACTATCTGACAGATTTAGTTTGTTACTGTCATTGACCTTTGTTCCCAGCTCTATAAGTAGTGCCTTTTTGTAATCTTCGTAGCATCAATAAAATACTTTCTCATATATATATATATATATATATATATGTTTCCAACAATATTTTAGCCTATTATTCCATGCTAACATGTACAATACAATCTGAGATTCATCATGTTATTGTATTATGCCGTTTTTTTTTTAATTTTTTATGCTTATTATTTGCAGGAAATTGACGAGTTATGTGATGAATGGGTTCCAGAACCCCTTATTTCTTCTCTTAACAAAGAGTTGCAGTATGAACCACCAGTGCTGGAGAGGTGATATTTTTTCTTTGGTTGTAGCACCCTTTTTTTCTTTTTTTACTTTTATTCTCTTAAACATTTTAAAATGAAATCCTGAAATTATGTTTTATTCTTGTCAACTTCCACTGTTATGGTTACATTTTCTCGACTTAGATTCATGAAATTTTCGAGGGAGAGTTCTAGGGCTTTGGTAAGATTTCCACCTAGTCAGTTGTGACGTAGTGATCTTGGGATATAGAAGCAGAAACAGCCCTACCCAAACAAAACTATAATGGGAGCCTTGGGCACTGGATAACCCTTCTAGATGCATAAGTTCTTGCCTTTTTATTTTGAAAAAAACGGAGTGTATATTAAGAAGTTCTCCCTTATGATTTAATGATGTTTCAGATGTGTCTCTTCTACTTTTCAAAGTCTAAGATAAAATAATGTCGTTTTCTATGCAGTGCTGCTGGGCCACATGCTATAATCAAAGGCAAAGAAGTTGTCAATTTTGCTTCAGCAAACTATCTTGGGTTTATAGGTCATCCAAAGCTACTTGTGAGGAAATGGTCTCCATATCCATGATAATTCCTTTTTTTGGGCACTGGGTCGATGTAGTTAAATTATATTTACTTTTTCTTGTAGGACTCGTGTTCTTCTGCTTTAGCAAAATATGGTGTTGGTTCTTGTGGTCCTCGTGGGTTTTATGGGACAATTGGTAAGACTCAATCTTGAAGTTTTTTTTTTTTTTTTTTTTTTTTTTTTTATTTTTTTTTTTTTTTTTTTTTTTTTTTTTTTTTTTTTTTTTTTTTAGGAAATGCTTCTATTCTTATTATAATTTTTCTTTGCATAGATGTCCACCTTGATTGTGAAGCAAGAATAGCGAAATTTTTAGGAACCCCTGATTCAATTCTGTACTCTTACGGACTTTCAACCATGTTCAGTGCAATTCCAGCTTTCTCTAAAAAAGGAGATATAATTGTAGCGTAAGTATGCTTAAGTTTGTCTTTGAAAAGATTATATGCTGTAATATTTTTGTTTTTCATCTATTCTTTTGTCTTATGACATTTATTTATACTTTTAGTGGGTGTTGACATCACATAAAATTGTTTTCTTTGGCTTTATCTCATTGCTTTTGTTTGTTTATTAGAATAGTGTAAAGAACAAACTGAGACACTTCTTTGTTCAGTTGCTCACTTGGTATGGCTGATCAACAGAGGTTGTGTTATTGTAAATTATATTTTGTAACTTTTTATGTTCTACAGGGATGAGGGAGTTCACTGGGGAATACAAAATGGCCTTCATCTTTCTCGAAGCACAGTAGTGTATTTTAAGCACAATGACATGGACTCTTTAAGAGAAACGCTGGAGAACATTACTGCCAAATATAAGCGGACCAAGAATTTGAGGCGATATATTGTTATTGAAGCTATCTACCAGGTAGATCTTGTCTGTCATGTGTGCGGTATATTAGCTTTTCACTTTTACATCATGTTTCCAAAGAAATTCTCACATCACAAGATTAACAACCTTTAGCTTTAAAACAAATAGCCGTTCGAAACTTTGAATTGCTTCTTGCAACTGATATGACATTGGTAACGTTTTCTGTATGAACTGCCAGTGCTGCTGAGATAGTAGGGGTAATCAACAAATGCAAATTGCAAATAATTATGAAGAATTAAAATTTGAAACAAAAAAACTTCAGTGGCAGTCTGATGGGAGCTGATAGTTAAGGGCAATTATGAAAGTTATTACATGTGTGGAATTAACTGCTCCAGAAAACAGTTCTGAATTAGAAGCTATAGGATGACACTTAAGTGTAGAAATAAGGTAGTGTAGGTTTTATGTGTACGAAAGAACTGCTGCTCCCTGGCTGTTATTTATTTGGAGTATATATTTGACAGTAGGTTGTATAATTAGGAGTGTGAAGTTATTTGTAGTTTGTGGACAGAGAATACTCTATGCTGGACATTTTTGTCTTTGGGACAAGTGTAATGTTGTATTGTGTGTGCTATGAAACTTTTGTCTGTGGGACAACGAATGTCGTGCTGTAATGTGTTTGATTTCACTGTTCAATATTATATTTTATTACTTTTACCAATTGGTTTTCTGCAAGTTTGGTTCAATCCAACATATTAAAAAAAGGAGAGAATTTGTGTGACCTGTGAAGAAGACCATGACATGTGACCAAGAGGCTAGATGAATTGAAAGAAAACCTAGAAGTTGAAAGCCAGTATTGAGGTGCATGTAGAGTGAGTTAGGACAAAAAAATGGCAAATGTTTTGAGAAGGATTCGTTGGAGATGAGAAAATTATGGGAAAGGCTGGAGAAGAGGAGAAATTATCAGACTCAAGTACTCAACCAATCATGACATAAATGAGCACTTATGACTGTTAAGAAGGTGGAATTGACATCTTTAAGTGGAGATGGCAATATTGGGTGGATTGCTAGGGCAGAAGCTTATTTTGAAGTTCAGAATATTAGTGAAGATGAAATTAGCATAGTTAAGCATGCATGTTCTACTATTCATTGGTTTAATCTATTGAGAGAAACAAAAGATGGACTTACATGGGATAAGCAGAATTGGGAAATGGTGACATGGTTTGGGGTGGTAGTATGAAAATCGTTTCCAAGAATTGACCAAGTTAAAACAGAAGAGATCAAGTTAAAACAGGAGAGATCCATGGAGTAGTTTAGTGAATATTTTTTGGTTTCTCTCATCACATCTCTCTGGTCTGCGTGGGACTGATAACCAAAGTCTAGTGAACTTTTTACCCAAAAAACAAAAGTTGGGGTTATTTTTTGGGTGGGTTGCAACCTGAAATTAAGCATCACGAGTAAGCATTTCAATCAAAACCTAGAATTCTACCAATGCAATATGCACAGAATATAGAAGCAGAAATTTTAGATTTGCTTGCACGTGTAGGTCGTTACAGATGCCGGAATGGTGATAGCAATTACAGCAGTACAAAGAGGTCATTGAAGTGCAACGTAAGCAGAAGAGAAATTCTCATAACATAAATCTTTGCAGTTGGGTGTCTTTCTTACAAAAAAGGGTAATGGGCATAATTGTGGAATGAAAAGCATGAGGCCTGCCATTTGACATACCAAAAATTGATAGAAGGAAAAGCAAGGGTTTATGCTCTGGGTGAGGAGCAAAATTCCACCCTTGCATCAATGTTTAGTGAAACAAGATTGATAATGTAGCCCTAAATGGAGATGGATTGCTAGCCAAGTGGATAAAAATAATGTGGATAATGATAATCAACCTTGGGGACATGGTTGATTTCAGCTGGTAGTAAGTATGGGAACTAATAGTAAAGGGTAGTTCTGACAATTATGTATAGAAAATAACTGTTGGTAGTTAATTCTGTATTAGAAACTACATGATGACAAATGTGTAGAAAATAATTGCTGGTAGCTATTTATTAGGAGTATAAATATATAGTAAACATGCAGACGAGAAGATAGTTATCTGTAGAAAATAATTATTGGTGGTTATGCATTAGGTGTGTGTGTGTGAGAAAGTTTATTGTTAGAGGATAAATTCGTGACCCTTGGATCAAAATGAAGGGTTCAAGTGGTCACAACATGAAGTGCAGTTAGGAGTGGGGTGAAAAGGATGAGCTGAGTTTGGTTTGGTGCGCCAGTGATGGCAATATGATGCCTTCGGTGAGAATTTCACGTAAAGCACTAACATTGAATTTAGGTGGGATGCTGAATTTTACATAAAGCACTGACATTGAATTTGGATGGGATGAAAAAACAGTTCACCAAAAACAAATTCAAAAATGGAAACCACTCTGTTGCGTGTGAGAGAGAATTAGAGCACATGCACTGTAAAAAAATAATCAGATCTGTCCCCTTCATTTTAATCTAAATGTTATAATTATATACTCTCACCTCTCACACATAACTCTCATATTATGTGCTCTATTTATATATATATATATATATATATATATATATATATATATATATATATATATATATATATATGTGAGACGTGAGAGACTTTTGTGGTCTGTGGACAGACAATGCTTTTTGGAGGAGACTTGTAGTCTCTAGCACAAGTGTATTGTTGTATTGTACGTGATCAGAGACTTTTGTCTGTGGTACAGGTGCATTGTTGTATTTGTGTGACATCAGTGTTCAAGATCATGTTATTACTTTTATCAAGTGGTGTTCTATCGTAGTCCTATGGTTTGTTTTCTATAATTATCCAATGAATTGGTAATAATTTGGGCATTCAAAAGAACTCAAATCTGAATGCTTTAAAGTTCTTAAAAATTTGGTACATGCTTTAATGCTTGCACTTGGGTGTCATTTTTAAATATTCAATTCTTAGGTAGTATAGAAGGAGTTATTGACCAAATCTTATAGATTTGAGTTTGTTTAAATATTTTTTAGGCCTTGACTGTGATGGGATCCAACGACCCATGGCTCACCTCTAGCATTGCCATTTTCTAAAGAAAATATGTTTTGGATATTCCTAAGTGACTAATATGCTTGGTTGTTGTCCCACTAACACTCTTACAGACCCTAAGGTCAAGCTTCCTCTGAGTTAGGGGGAGCCATTACAAAACCTAGGAAGATATCTTCAATTTTTTGGCAGACTTAATTAACTCGTAGTGACTAGGTAAATATTGATTTTTGTAGTCAATGTAGTAAGTCAATGACCCTTGTTAGAGCTGTTAAGATGTTGTTATGCACATCCTCATATATATCAAAAAGGCACTAGGCCGTAGACTCCCATATGAAGATAAAGGAAACAGCAAGAGTGTTTGTTATTCTGATGTTGATTGGGCAGAATTACCATCAAACAAGAAATCTACCTTTGGCTATTGTGTTCCTCTTGGAGGGAATTTGATCTCGAAGAGAAGCAAGAGCATAATATAATTGCTAGATCCAGTGCTAAAACTAAATATTGTGTAATGACCACAGCTGCATGCGAAATTACATGGCATAGGCAACTTCTTAGCAATTACAATTTCAAAGGCATCAAGCTTATATGTGACAATCAAGTTGTTCTTCACATTTCATCTAATCCAATCTTCCGTGAGCAAACTGAACACATAGCAATAGATTGTTATTTTTGTTAGAGAAAAAGTACTCTGAGAAGATATCACCACCAACTTTGTTGCTCCATTGACCAATTGGCATATATCTTTACTAAATCTCTCGAGGGGTCTTTTCTAGATTATATTTCTAACAAACTCCGTATATATAACATACTTGCTCCGGCTTGGGGGGAGTGTTAAAGATATGATTATGTAAATATGAAAACAGGGAAATATGTTCTTCACATATTCAGATTGTTTTTATAAGAGCCAATTGTACTAGTGCTTGTAAAGCTTGGGGTGTTATCACCTTCCAAACCAGGTTTATGTGATTGAGTTAGGCCTTAAGTCCAACTTCAAAGAGTTATTTTTTCTGTACTAACATTTTGTCTATACACATAGGCCTTGGCTTTGTGTAAACAAGAATGGCTCAACTAATAACTGTTACTATTATTTTCATTTTAACGTTTTTCAGAATTCTGGCCAAATAGCACCCTTGGACGAGATCCTTAAATTGAAGGAAAAATATCGATTTCGTGTTTTGCTGGATGAGAGCAACTCATTGGGTGTGCTTGGAAGTTCCGGAAGAGGTCTCACTGAATATTGTGGAGTTCCGGTATGTTTTGAATTTCTTTGTGTTGAGTGGTGGGTGCATGTGCTCACACTAGATGCAAGCGTCATTTGTTCAAAATTGTATTGCTGTTTGTGATTTGTGGTTACATGCTGCAGGTTGAGAAGATAGACATTATAACTGCTGCTATGGGACATGCATTGGCCACAGAAGGAGGATTCTGCACTGGAAGTACAAGAGTTATAGATCACCAAGTATGGAAGTGTCATGTGATATATAACCAATAACCATCTACATGTAAAGTGTTAGGTTTCTTAGTATAAAAAAGAAACAAAAATTGTAAATGTGGAAATTTAGGAATTTGTTCTCAAGGATCTTTTTTGTTTACTTTTCATCATTTATTCCTGAATTTATAGGCGTGAACTATAAAAGTTGCATGATGGAGAGGTGTGCTGTCACTATATGATGACAATTGTTTCTCATCTGCATTTCATGCTCTAATATGCATGTTTTTTTACCCTGGCAGCGATTGAGTAGCTCTGGTTACGTCTTTTCTGCTTCTTTGCCTCCTTATCTTGCAAGCGCTGCAATTGCAGCTATTGATATCCTGGAGGAAAATCCCAATCTGCTAAAAAAGCTGAAGAGCAATATTTCTTTGTTAAGGAAAGGTGGGGCTTTAATTTCAGTGCCCGTTTCCTAAGTGGTGGTTCTATTTGGCTTGTGCACGATACCTGACTGTTTGAATGGCTGTTTATTTGCATTTGTTCTCACCCATGAAAACAAGGATTCTATTTAATTATTTTGATTAAGCACTGATGATTTATGTACACTGGCAAATGCAGAATTGTCAAAAATATCGGGCTTCACAATTGCAAGTAATTCAGAGTCACCTATTGTTTATTTGAGATTAAAGAAATCAACCGGTTCCTTGAAAGATGACCTGCGTCTGCTTGAAAATATCGCAGAACGGGTGAGGAATGATGCTTGGTAATGTTAAATTTTTTGGTTTCAATTTTAATTGTCCTTAATGTTGTGCATTCGCAGGTTTTGAAAGAAGAATCTGTATTTGTGGTTGTTTCCAAAAGATCAACATTGGATAAATGCCGTTTGCCTGTAGGAATTAGATTGTTTGTTTCTGCAGGGCATTCAGAGTCTGATTTGCTCAAGGCATCCAAATCATTGAAAAGGGTTACAGCATCAGTCCTGGGTGGTTAAAATTGAACACTCTACAACTTTCTTCTGCATCTTATGTACCAAAACATAAGTTCTATTCCTATGATTAGGTGAGCAATTTTGAAATCCAGGCGATAGAGGAAGTCCTGTAGTTCGTAATTTGTGTAGTATTTTCTGTTTTAATTCAGGGTAACAATCTTTTTCGCGTGTTCTTATTGGTTGTCTAAAGTGGTAGAATAATGATTTAATATTTCAACATTACCATGAATTGGGAATATTAATTTCATTCCGATATCAATAGTATCGGTATTACATTTTTCAACTAGTTAACTGTTCAACAATAAAAACCGGAGAAAGTTCGTATCATGGAATACGAAGTCAAAATTGTTTTCTTTTATAGTTAACCCTTTGTTCTATACGTAATGTCCTATTTCCAATCCAATCTGCCTATATTTCTAATTGCACTTAACCACCAATTTTAACCTATTAATTATTGAATTCAGACTAATCGTTACTGTACAAAATTGGAACATTTCAAGATTTAAAACCTCGTATACCGTTAAATGAACGTTGAAAATGAGCACATTATAAATTATATCTAGAAGAGTACGGTAGCGAATTCATTGAAAGTTCTAACAACCTAACATTCTAGAAGAGTATGGTAATGAAAGTTCTAGCGATTCGAGTCAGGGATACTTCTGAGTTGAATGTTCGTGAGTGACGGTGCTAGTACTGCATCATCGACATCTTTACATAAGATTGCGCTGTTACACCTAATTTAGGTTGACCCAACAAGTGTAAAGTCCATTTCGGGGATTATGCTTTCACCGAAGTTCACCGCAAAATCTAATAAATAAGCCACTTAAGCAACATAAGGTATCACATCTCCTCTATGTACTCTGTTGGGATAAATACTACTTCTGTGCATTCTGCAGTTACAACCAGTGGAGCAACAATGACCTTCATTGTCTGTGCACGGCATCAATAATAAGGTTGAATGAAAAATGCTAAGCAAGGAGAATAAAAGAAAAATTAACACGACTTCCTCACTGGAAGTCCAAAAATTTTTCTCATATACTGGAGACAATTTAAAAAGTCACCGAGATTATATAACGACATACACTGATTCAGATCATATAGATTATTCAAGTGAAGGTTTTCTAATTGGGCTGTGGTCAACGAAAGATTTAGGTGATTGGTTTTTCCAAAATGATTTAAAACTGCATCACTGGTATAATAAGTTTTTTCATTGTTTTTTATTCTTTTGTATTAGTTCTTCATTTCACTGAAGGAAATTACTATTCTCACGTAAAAGTTCCCCTGAAGTGTGTCCCGCATGCTGAAATAATTATTTTGCTTAGTTCCTCAAGCAGTGGATACGGGGTTAAAGTAAAATCCTTAATAACCGGGATACTAAGAATAAATGACTTAGAATAACTTTTATAGGGTCGTACGTTGAAGTTCTTACGCACACTGGAAAGAAATATAAAACAGTTATCCACTTAATTACATCAACTTATATAGTGATAGGAAACACATTGTCAAATCTAAAAAGAGGTCGAGTTGTGATTACTAAGGTTCTTAACCAAAGCAGCAACCTTTGGTGATAAGAAAATAATGTAAGAGTGATCACATAATTAAGGTATGGAATTTTCTGGGATTTGATTGGTTATCCCGTAGACACAGTTATGATTCTAACCATTGACACGTGGTAGTTCACTTCGACTTACGACCAATCATTGTTGGCTAAGGCAGGGGGCTCATAAAACATGGCAGCCACGTAGGTATGACCATCAGTGCTACCATTCCAAGATTTTATAGTACACAAACGTTTTGGATTGAGATTTTCACATTACAGATATATGATTTAGATTTCTAGAAGATTATACTTTAATTTTTAATTTCAAACATAATCCCTTTATTCTCAATGCTTATCATGTGTGTACCCTCACAACATACCTTTTGTTTTCTCAACTATTTCTTAATCACGTTTCCTTCTTCAGTGCTGCTGTGACGTGGTTCCCAGAAAGTCATATTTAGGGGAGATCATGATCTTTAATTTAATTAAATGCACCACACAACAACCTTGTCATTCCTTTCTGTAATATAATGAGAACGTTTGTAAAATAACTCTTATATTATTTTTTTCAAAAAAGCTTATTTTTAACAAATCAATTGTGACTTATAAAATAAGTTTTTTTTAAACACTTCTGAAAAAAATTATCTAAAACTGATTCTCGTATAAATTATACAGGTCATAAAAGGAGATTCTCCATTCATCACCCTAATGAGGCTATGAATATTATGTTGAGGGAGAGGGATGAATAGTAAAAAGAATGATTATGGGGAGTTAGCGTGGCACACACACCCATATTTGTGTTGACCTAAAAGGTTTGATGACATGTGGCCATTAGCTGTGCATGTGCTTTCTTTATTCTGACCTTTAGACCAGGATTGACACGCAATTACATTTTGATAATGTTCTTTTATATCGGTTGTCAAATGCCACATACCAAACTAAATGCAATTATTGGTTCTACATTTCAGAGTTTTGTTGTTAGAACCAAATTTTTTCAACAACAACAAAAGAAATGCTCATCCCTCAGTAATTCAGGATTTTTATTTGTGTGCATATATATCATATACGATAAACACTTTCCCACTGTCAGTAAATGAAGAAAATCATCCTTACTATAACTTTCAATAAACTTGTAATAAAGGACAATTTAAGATTTGATGGGCACGTAAAAAATGCATAATCTATGTTTCATCATATTTTAACTAGCATCGTTTGGGGTTGAGAAATGTTGCTTTTGCAAATAAGCATGATGTGAAAGAACCCCTTTTGGTATCTATAACCCTTTTCATCATGGTGGTGCGGCTTTGCATTGACCTTTCACATGGACTAGCAAATAAAGTGTTTGCAGAAAGTTTGATGAGAAAGCCAGAAAGTATGATATAATATTATAGCAAAATTAGCCAGAAAGTATAATATACTGATTCAGTATTTACAGAGGGAGCAAAATGTTCTTCTATTCCAAAATTAATTATGCCATGTTTTGAGACTTTTATGAACCATCCAAGACTATTTCAAAGAGATCAGCCTCAGACTCATCAAAGTCTAAGACTTGACTATTATTCCCATTGGGTTGGTTTCCTTTGTTTGCAGATCTATTGTGCCACTGAGAATCAATCCTTCCCATGGAGAAGAGCTCCTTGCTGTCATCATAACCAAGGGTAGCACCAGGGGAATTTACAAGAGGGGCTATGAAGCATGGATTTGGTGTTCTTTGTGCATTTGCTGGTGCATATTTGAATGCACTTTGTCCAAAATTAACTAAAACCTGAATGTCTATATTTGCAGCCAAAGTTGGACAGAGTGGAGTGCCAAATTCCTCTGACTGGCAGTGGATGACATGCACCAATTCTGAGTCCAATGTGAAGAAAACCTTTTTCTGCCTTGGATCATACCCGCATCCAATCACCCTTTCACTTCCTATCCATTGTGCCTTCTCAGACTCCATCACAAGTTTCATTCCTGTAACCAAGTTTCACACTTAGATGTCTCCCAAATCAGCATAAGTTGAAATCATATCTCTGGAAATTGGTTATTCTTGCAAAAAACACTAACTATGAAGACACTGCAGAAGTTAACTTTTTGATTGGTTGTAAAATTGTTAAGTGGAAATATGAATATTCAAATTAAATTCAGTTAAAATATTTGTTCATCCCTGTAAAATTTCATAGTTTAGTATATAAATAACGTTTTATAGAGAAAAAAAAAAGGATTTTAGATGGCATTTGAAAGACAAAAAATAGGACATTTTAAAGTTAAATATACAATTTTTTTTAAGAAACTTCATAGATACTTTAGTTGGATTAAAACATATTTCACATTGAAAAATAATATTGAATATTTCTAAACATTGTATCAAGTTTCATTACTTAAAATCATTGTAATACTACTAACAAAGTGCTACCTTATTTACCATAACTATGTCTGTTCCATTCTACTCTAAAGTACGGAATTGAAGTTATATTGAGGAATGTGGAGTGTGAACATTTGATGTGGGCCTCTGATGTTTAATGTTTAGGTGAGAATTAGAAATGTGTCTTTAATTGGTCAAGCTGTTCTCTTTCTAAAACAAAAGCACAAGGCCAAAACTTTGTGAGCAATGAATCTTGAATCTGTACTGCACTTATCACTATGAATAATGACCCTATCCTCTTGTCTACAAGTTTTGACCTATAGGAAATGAATGGCCATGGAACCTTTCTTTCTTCAAATGGTAAATAAATAAAAAAAAAGATGGCAAGCAATAAGACAAGGACAACTAAATTTAGTTACCTTCAAGAAAGACAGAACCATTGGAGTTGAATCCAATGCTCCTAGGGTAGCTACCAGGAACTCTCAAAGGAACACCTCCTCCTGCTGTTAACCCCAATGAGAACATCACAGATCCACTCTTTCCACCACCCTCTTTCTGGCCATGTTTCACTTCTTCCACCATATTCAAATCACCTATACCATTGGAACTATCTTCAGTGAGGAGTTTTGTCTTCTCCCCCTCTTTCTTTCCAACAACTGATTCATGATCACCAACACCACAACACAGTATGGTAATTTCAAAATAGGCTTCTTGTGGGAAGGCATAGTTTCCCAAAGGAGGGCCAGGAAGAGGTAGAGCAGTCCTAATGACAGAAGCAACACTCATGTTGGAAGAGTTGTTTGAATGAAGAACCTTTTTCAACTCAGGATTGAGCCTAACCTTCTGCATATATTCAGCTGATCCATTACACACTTCCCAACTCATCTCAGCCTCACTTTCTCTTCCAAACTCACCAGCAGCAGCACATGCTCCCAAAAGACTTGATCTTTTTGAATGAGATGCCATGCTGCTCTTGTAGTTAGTAAAAGCAAATCTAGACCACCCATTTTCCACAGCATCAACCACAAGGTCAGGATGATCATCCCAGTTGAACAAATGCCCCCTTCTAGATACCCCATTATGAAACACATAAAAGTTGCCTTTTTTTTTGTTTTTTTGGTCAAAGTGGTGATAAACTGCAGATTGTTTCTGCTGATGAAGTCTTGCAATTCCTGCTTGGAGACTCTCCATTCTGGTCAAGCTATTGGCTTCAACAAAGTTTCTGTGCTCTTTCTTGTGATGACACCAACGCCACATGAAAACCAGCAAAAGGGTTGCAACACATCCCAAGGAGGCTGCCACCACTGCAACATCCATCAGTTGGCCCATCTATATGATCTTTTCAGACCCTTTTTTTTTCTTTTTCTGCTTCCTCTTATGCATAGAATATTGATCCACCAATGAAGGGTTTGGCTTGGACTTAGGATGAGTAATGGTAAAGGAAGAAAAGGAATTTTGGAAGAGAAAATGATAAGGGGGCAATGAGGTATGGCGAGCATGGACTAAGAAGACTTGTTCAATCAAAGCATGCAATGAGAGGTGTTATGTTATGTACTTTTGTTATCAAATCAAACGGTGAAGTGTCACAAAAGGTTGATTTTTTTCCTTGGAGTATGAATTCTTTGTCAGTATCTTTTATTTAATTTTGTGGGAACCGACAAACACTTCTCATTTGTGAACAACCGCGTTTGCTGATTTATTTTGTTTTGTGTAGTTTTCAAAAGGAGAGAGAAACAGAAAAAAGAAGTAACATGAGTTGTTGTGCTTTCCATTTCATGCACTTCAGTAGTGGTGGCCAAATCCTCATCACCATATATGATTTTCCACTAATCATATCATAAACAAAGTTAATACTATATGTGATGCTTTCTAGATAATATTGTTCTTCACATCAATCTTTTGCACTTTCTGAATCAGAGCAAAGTTCCAAATGCAAACTGGGTGCTTTTGCTGAACTCTGATTCCTTGTCTAGTTGTACATTTTGGGTTCTCTCATTATCAGCATCCCAAAAAGTTATTAAAAACAATTAAGGTTGTGACAGTTCACAGGTAGCCATGGCACTTCGAAATAAAAAAAAAAAAAAAAAAAAAAAAAAAAAAAAAAAAAAAAAAAAGAAAAAAAAAGAAAA
>Ga0099824_1006992_pt1 | contig 15195 bp, 6 predicted proteins | sample SiratrowhiteBW_FD_76837 | JGI IMG/M metagenome (GOLD analysis project Ga0099824, IMG submission 76837) | Root nodule microbial communities of legume samples collected from California, USA - Siratro white BW | ecosystem: Host-associated > Plants > Roots > Nodule | place: USA: California...
TATATATGTATACCGAGTAGCTTTTGTGTTGTTTTTTTAGTCTTTATTGAATTTTGTTTGGTTAATCTTGCTTTAATTTGAGTTAGCTTTGATTTTATGATCCATTTGAGTGTTGTCAAGTCTTGTTTACATCCATAATGTCAACGATTCGATAGGTTTGTTCAAATATTTGGAAAGAAATTATGAGCAGATTGTGTTTGATGTATTGTTTCAAAGAAGTGTGCCTTTGCTTGCTTTTTTCTTTGTAATATTGAGTTTATTAATTCACTATTAGATCATTGGTGAGTTCCATCGAGTCATATTACTTCTATATGTCTTGTAGTTTGTTCTAAAAGCCATTGGAATCTATAGGTTTCTTGATTCTATTCTGAAGTTGTTTTCATAACTGTGAGAGGCTTTGTTAAGATGTTAAACATGTGGTGATAAAAAGGCGCATTCAATTTCCAAATACAACAAAAGTTATAAATTTGTAACAGTCGAATGCTATTGATGTTCAAATTTGTGACAGAAGTGTAATTGTGCCTCTGTGTTTGATTTGCTGCAATTGATCCAGTGACTTTTAAAACCTCAAATTTGGAGTGATCATATATTGAGATGTTAGGCGTGTGGTTAAAATTTGGTGACTTAATTCCACGTATTTTGACCGTGATAAATTTTGTAAACACTGCAGTCAGAGAATTAGTGTATAACCTGAGAACTGCCATACTGTACTTAAAATTGCTCGCTGTGTTGATTTTATCCCAAGCGCATTATCGGTCCGTAAATTCTAAAATTTGGTGTGGACGTTCCTTATTGTGTTTTTAGTTTGTGGTTAAAATTTAATGAGAAAAGGGGAACTATACTGATCACCATAAATCATGCACCTGCTGGTCAAAAGTGAATTCTAATTTTATTTTGCTGTTTTTTTTAATCTACTCTAGAACCGACCCTTAGCAAATCTTTTTGTGTGCTAGCCTCCATTGCGGTGCTTTAATTTTTTTATTGTCAATTTCATTCAACAAATCTTTCAGTTTTCATTCCATAATCTCTTTGAGTGGTGTTTTTTCAAAATTGTGCTTTATTGCTTTTATTTCTGGACCTATTGGTGGATTGATACATTGATGAGGAACTTTAGGAGTTGAGTGGGTTTCAATCCTTGAAGAAGTGCTTTGAGAACATTTTGGAGAGGCATTCACAAAGGGGTAAACGAGACTTTGATGTTGAACGTGAGTGACAAAATGAGAAGGGAGTGATACACTTGGAGAGTTATTTCCACAAACACTTGGAGTGCATAGTTTAGGAATTTAAATTTTTTCAGCAAACTTTCATTGTATTCATTTGAGTTGTAATTGCAAAAACTCTATTTCATTAGTGGAATAGTTTAAATGCTTAGACGGTGAAGTGTGTCTAAGGTCCTTAATACCAAAGAACTTCACCTTAGGATTCGTCTAGATTTACTTTCTCAAGCCTTGTTTAAATTTCTTTACATATTTATGTTCCTTTGATTGATCAATTCGACTAGTTTTATTTGTTTAATTGAGTCACCTTCATTTGTGACTTAGTGAATTCATTGTAAAAACGACTGGGAAGGTACACTGGGTCAGGCTCTGGCAAGGAAAGTCTTGGTACTTAAGTTCTCCTAGTGACACACCTCACTTTCCTGGGTTGTGCTAGACTTGTTTGTCTTACCTTGAGAACACTACTTCACAAAATTTAAGATGTCTCGGCATTCTTACCACCATAGTGGCAACGAGTCTTGTGAAAATACGTTAGATTTGTGAAAATTTTTGGATGAACTTCGTATTCTGATGTACAAAATGCCATTATGGTAGAGGAAATGAAGACCTTAAAGGAGAAGGATCACAAGTCTAAATATAAAACTAGTTCATCAAAAAAATCATTTTGACAGTGAGGACGAAAAACCAGAGAGAGATAGTTTGAAAGCGACAGAACACTATCAACCTGATCCTTACCACCACCACAAGAGAGAAAGAAAATCCAAGGAAGTTAGGGTAGTTCTACCTCATTTTCATGGGAATAATGATATTGATATCTTTCTATATTGGGAGATGAAGGTTGAACAATTGTTTGAATGCTACCATGTGAGTGAGGAGAGAAAAGTTCCTCTAGCCACCCTTAGCTTCCAGGGACATGCCCTACATTGGTGGACAACTCTAGTGAGAGATAGGAGTCTTCAACATGAGCCAACCATAGCCTACTAGAATGATCTTAAAAGTGCTCTTAGGAGAAGACGCATACCATCTTACTACCATAGAGAACTCATGGACAAACTCTATAGACTTAATTAGAAAAATATGAGTATTGAAGAGTATAGACAGAAAATGGAGTTGTATATGATGAGGGCGGGGACCAGGGAAGATGAAAGTGTAACTGTGGCTAGATTCTTGAGTGGGTTGAGTCTTGAAATAAGAGATAGAGTAGAACTTCTCCCTTATAGGGATTTTCATGACTTGGTTCAGATTTGTAAAAAAGTGGAACAAATTTTGAGAAAAGGACCCAGTAGGAGTTCTTATTCTAACTCTTATATCAAGCAAGATTCTAAGCGGGAGGGAAAATTGATGAGAGAAAACCCAATACAAAACCCTTCCAAAGCTATAGTCCAAGAAAATTTGAAAAGAAAAGAAGAACATGTCACCTCCAATCGCACTAGTGATATGAAATGTTTTAAATGCTTGGGTCGGGGACATGTAAAATCTCAATGTCCTTCCATGAGAACCATCTTAAGGAAAGCCCAAAATGCATACAACAATGAGGAAGAGAAAAATGAAGAGAGTACTAGTGAGGAGTCTGAATGTGAGGGGCGTGAGGATGTTTATGCTCATGAGGGAAAATTATTGATGATTAGAAGAACCCTCACCAATCAACCTATTTCACAACCTGAGTCACAAAGAGAGAACACTTTTCACACTTGATGTAAAATTTCTGAAAATGAGTGTTCTCTCATCATTGATAGCGGGTTGTGTTGTAATTGCTGCAGTGATAGGTTGGTTGATAAATTAAAATTGAAAATGTTATCTCACCCTAAACCTTATAAATTACATTGGATAAATGATGGGGGGATATAAGTGTTAAAAATAAAGTGAAAGTCAAGCTTTCGATAGGAAACTATGTCGACGATGTTTTATGTGATGTAGTTCCTATGGAGGCTTGTGATGTTTTATTGGGAAGGCCATGGCAATTTGACAAGAAAACTATTCATGATGGCCTCACCAACGAAATTACTTTCACTCATAAACATCAAAAGTTTATACTTCATCGTTTGACTCCTACCCAGGTGTTGGAAGATGAAGTCCAAATGAAACAAATATCAGTAAAAAGAGGAAGTGAAAAACATAAAAATAATAGAGTTCCATGGATAATGTATCTTTGTTCTACTTTTGATCAAGCATACATTCACCTTGGAAGACAATTTTTGTTGAGTTATTTTCTTCTCCAATTTTCTGCAAATATGACTTTATAATGTATAGTAGATAAATCTTGTTCGAAGTTGTTAACCTTGGATAATAAATTTTTTGAGTTTAAACAAATTCACAAGGAAGAAAAATGAAAATATAAAAAAGAAAATAAAAATGCCTTTAGGATTCAACATGACTGCTCTATCATAGATACAACATACGGTAACCTTGGAAACACTCTTCTCTTCTTTTATGCTATAAATATTTCATTGATCTTACTATACAATTGTTTTGACAGGAAGGTGTTTGATCCTGGAGGAAGTAACAATAATGAATGTCCATAAGAACATTGTGGATCTGAGGACAAATCCCTTTCAAGAGGTAGGGAATGACGGAAGAAGGCCCAGGAGGAGTCAAAGGCACCAACACACATCAAGATACTGACAACTCTAAGCTTTGGTGGACAATTGTAAAAGTATGTTAGAAAATTTTCCTTTCTAAAAATATTATAGAACACATTTCTCCTTTGTAAAAATAAACCCTAGGTGCCTTAAGGTTAGAAAGGCATTTAGGTTAGGGTTTGGAGCGCCTATTCTAGTGATGACATGTGGTGCCACTCCATTGGAAAATAGAGAGCATAGCCTAGGATTGGAAGGCTTGCTTCACACGCTAGGTATACCCTAACCCTAGCATGTGATGCAAGCTAGGGTTCCATCTAGCTTGTAGAATACGCTACCCTTGTTTAGCTTACATGGGAAGCTTTAGTTCATCTTCTTCTCTTATAAATAGAGGTGTAGGGACCTCTCTTTCAAATCTTGATTGTCATAATGATGTGCTGCCAAATTTTGTTTAGCTCTCTATCAAGTTTCTCTCTTTGAGTTGCTTCTCCAAGAAGCTCTTGAAGAATCGTATAAGGTTGGACTCACCTCCTTCAACCATGCTTACATCATTCATTCCACCAAACGTCTCCTAGAAGCTAATGTAGCTTCTTCTCTACATCTTCATCTCACAGTGCCTTGGACTTTTTCCTTGGAGCCACACGTTCATCGATTGCTTCTTGTCGTACCGGGATCGCGACGGGGAGGTTGTCGCGACGGGGTCGACGATCCAAATAAGAATAAAAATAAGTTTCAAAACAATGCAGTCGCCATCATAGTTTTTATGGAAAACCAAAAAAATGAGGATAAGCCTAGTTTGCGAAAGTAGTAGGGTTTAGGGTGTGGGGAAGGTATTACCACCCCCACAATGCCCGTCCTAAGACGGTACCTTTAATTAAATGAGTAAAAACGAGTGTGATTTTCAAAATGTTTATTTTTCGAAAAGAGACAACAATGTAGATAAAAACAAACAAAAATATTTTTATTTTTATTTTTGGTGCCCGACAATAGTTTGACCTTGCTGCTACGTATTTCCATCTGGGACAGAAAATCAGGGTTACGTAGTTCTTTTTTTTTTTTTGAAAATTGTTTGGTTGGACGTTGATTTATTTTGATTTTTTAATTTTCTATTGTTTTTTATTTATTTTTTCCTATTTTTAGTGATTTTTATGGTTTTATGGTTTTTTGGGTTTTTTTGGTGAGGTGTGGGTGGTATGAGACAAGGAGGCGAGGGGCATACCATCAATCCACACAAAAATGCCAGTGAGCGAGCGTGGCTTGCACATGGTTTAGGCTGGTCTACAAAGTCAAATTTGGATGGTTAAATGGCTATGGAAATGAGCAAACTTGGTGTCAAATTAAAGGTGAGTTTAAGGGCTTTTCATTGGTTACCTATACACCCCTAGCAACTTCAAGGATTAGGAGAATGAATTCCCTAAAATTGGTATGTTTGATGAATTTGAATTTTTAACTTAGTCAAAATTTGGTCTTCTAAAATCAGTTTGGGACCCAAACTTTGGGGTCAAAATTAATGGTTCAAATGGCATCATAAATGCACGCCTTTAACTCACTCCAACTCAAAATTTCTAATTTTGTAACATCATTTTTCCTTTGTTTCTACCAATACTTGGCATATTCTTGAAAACTTAACATAGCCATGATAAATTTTCTAAATTCATCCACTTGGTGGTAGTCAAAAATTGTCTCAACCTTCATCTCCCATTCTATATATTCCTCAACATTTTTATGTCCATAAAAAGTAGGGAGATTTATCTCAGGCTTTGTAGAATGAAAATGACTTCATTGATTATATCTAGGGAATGGTTGATAGGAAGAATCAATACACACCCCTTCTTCTCTTAATGCTTTCACCTCAGAATTTATCCTTTTTGATGTACTTTAACTACTTGGTTTTGATTTAACTTGCGATCCTTCTTCCTTAAGCTCTTTAATTCCTCCTCCACAATGACAAATTGTACTTTAGTGCTAATTTTCATATAATGAATTTCATTCACAATTTTCTTCAAATCTAAAGTATTTTCACTGGACTCATTGCCATTATGTTAAAGAGAATGTTTAGACATCTAAGTTTTGTGAATTAGTTTCTTGAGGTAAGACAAACAAGTTTAGCACACCAGAGGATCTCCCAAAAAAGTGAGGTGCGTCACTAGGAACACTTAAGTACCAAGACTTTCCTTGCCAGAGGTTGACCCAATGCACCTCCCAAGTCTTTCTTACAATGAATTCACTAAGTCATAAACGAAGGCGACTCAATATCAACAAAGTAAAAGAAGAACTAGTCAAGTTGATTTTATCAAAGTAAAATAGAATTATAAAGGAAAGTAAAAACAAAGCTTGATAATTTTAAACTAGGCGCCTCCTATGGTGAAGCTCTTTGGCACCAAAGACCATAGAGACACATTCACCGTCCAATACGATTGGTTAATCCACTAATGAAAGTATTCTTGCAATTACAACTAAAAGTAATACAATGAAAATTTTCTAAAAAATTAAATTCCTATGCTATGCACTCCAAGTTTTTGTAGTATTTCCTCAGAAGTGTATCTCTCCAACTTAGATCAATTTTGTCACTCAAAAATTCGGAAGCAAAAGTCGCGTTTTCTGTTTGTGAATTCTCCTCTAATACTGCTCTCAAATAAACTCTTGATGCCTTGGATAACAACTCAACCCAAATTTCCTTATCAATGTACTAGTTCACTAAGAGTTCACAAAAATATAAAGTAATAAAGCACAATTTGGAAAAACACAACTCAAATGGATTTTTAATTGACAAACTCAGAATTGGAATGAAAGCGCAAGAAAGAAATTAAAGTACAAGAACGGAGGCAAGAAACACAAAAAGAATATCTAAGAATGGCTCTAGAGTAGATTTAACACAGAAAAAAAATAAAACTAGAGTTTTCAGTTCTGGCAACAGTAAGTGATTGATTTATGGAAACCAACATACAATGTCTTTCCTCAGGAAAATTTTACCACCAACCCTCAACTCATGATAGAACTTCCACACAAAATATCAAGTCAAATGGAGCACTAAGTCGTTCTAGACAAATCCAGAACAGAGCGTGATTTTAGGTCTTGTGCAACAGTTCTTATGTTATGCGCTAGGCTTCTGGCAGCACCGATTCCAAAATTTATTGCGTCCAAACCACATCGAATTAGGTCACCACATTTTAACCACACACTCCCAATATGTTAAACTAAGATCACACAAACTTTGACCTCAAACAACTGACTAGATTAATTGTAGTAATTCAATTACATAGATCATTATAAACATCTTAATCTGTCTTCACATAAAATTTCACTTCAATATGATGCGTATATTGTTTGCAGTAAATTTCCCAAACCAGTGCAGTTTACATAAAAACTTCAGAAAATTGATACCTATAGGAATCCAACGTGTTTGAACATAACATCAAGACATAATGGAAACCTAACTCTAAGGAACCTTTTAATGATCTAATAACAAGATAAAGAACTCAAAAATATAAAAGGAAAAGCACAAAGGTTCACACAAGTGCAGTTTACTCAATACATTTCATCAAACACATAGTAGACATAATATAATCATTTTCACAAACACCTTGTGAACAAGTTTCTAAACATGGAGTTTATGAGATATTTGGAAGCACGTGACATATTACATGACAAAAAAATATTATAAATTTGAAAAAGACCTAAAAATAAGAAGATTCAACCAATTAAAATTGTAGAAAACTCAATTAAAACATAGAAATAGTTTCAGCACACAACAAGAACATAAACACAAGATTTTTGGATGGTTCAAGTAGATTTAAGGTGTTTGACCCGATTAAACTCAAGATTAATCACATGTAAATGGTACAATACAGCAAGACATGTAAAAAACAGTAAGGAATCAATGCGGAAATGCAAAAAAAAAAAATTAGTGAAGGATTCAAGAAATCATCTCTTGAAGACTAAAGCTCATGATACCAAATGATAGAAGAGCTCCTTGGTGTTTATGGCTTATTGAATCTACACGTGATGTTGTAGAGTATGGAGGAAGCTTGCACCAATCCAAATGAACATGAGGAACTCTTCTTGAATGTGGAAGCAAAGGAAGATGATAAAGAACCATGGAGGTGATGGAGGAAAAGGAGAAGCTTACGGTGGAAGCTTCAAAGCAATGGATGAACTAGTGGATGAAAGTGTTCTTAGAGGAGGTTGGGCTAACCACCAAGTGTTCTTCAAGGCTTCTTGGAGAAGAATACTCAAAAGGAAACTTGACAAATGAGCTAAAAAATGGCCAGCATTTTATTATACAATCAAGCTTCAAAATTACATTGGATGGCACCTCTATTTATAGAATGCAAGAAAGGAAGAACCTTGTATGGGAAGCTAGCTAACCCTAGCTTATATGACAAGTTTCTAACCCTAACTTCTATGACAAGCTTCTCGAACCTAGCTTGCACCCCAAGGCTCTTACAAGGTGATGACAAGTGGCACAAGGAGAGAGCTTCTCCCAACACTTACACTATATTGCCCAAAAGTACAAAGCCCAAATCTATTATACTTGGCCCAAATACAAGGCTCAAATTATTCTAAACAATTTATACAAATTAGATGAATTCTCCTTGATACTCTATTTTCTTCAAAGTGATTTCTTTACTTTTGCATTTGGGCCTGATTGAAAGCCAAATGGCCTGAGATGGGCCCAATCTTCTAGAAAGCTCTTGATTCATCCTCTGGCTCTTTGTTCTCTTTATTCTTTGATTAATGCCGTTGGGACCTTCTTCCATCACATATCTTCATTGGACCTTGTATCAGAGGGTCATATTTTCACAGAACCTTGTATCAGAGGGTTATATCTTCGTTGGACCTTGTATCAGAGGGTTATATTTTCATTGGACCTTGTATCAGAGGGGCATATTTCACTGGACCTTGTATTAGAGGGTCATTTTTCACTAGACCTTGTATCAAAGGGTCATTTTTCACTGACCTTGTATCAGAGGGTCACTGCTCAAAGTAAAAGGTTGAGACTTTGCACCAAAGGGTCACAAACCAATAGAAATGATAAGACGATTGAGACCTTAACAGTGTTAAAGGGTCACAAACCAATGATAGGATGTGAATTCATTTTTTCCTTGAACGAAAATGTAGTCACCAATGATTTTTCAAACATCTTAATAAGAATGTTTTCGAGAACTTTTTTTTTTCAAATAATTTGTTTTTGAGAAATTTTTTTCAATAATTTTGAATGATCAAATAATTTTTCAAATAATTCTAAATGATTTTTATTGTATGTATCAATGTTTCACAAAGGTTTTTTTCAATTATTCTCAAAGGAGATTTTTTTTTTAACTTTGAACGATTTTCAATGTATGTACAAATGTTTCAAAAAGATATGTACAAATTTTCAATTTTTTTTAGAAAATGCATATACGAATGCATGACTTTTCTTTTTTCTAAAAATGCATATTGCAATTCTATTTTCTTGAATAATAATGCATAGAATGAAAAATTTTCCATTATCTTGAACAATCAATTTTTTTTTATTTTCTTGAATAATAATGTATGAAATTCTATTTTTGATGAATGGATACGTATATGAATAGATGAAACTTTTGAGACAATGTATGAGTGAAAATGCATAAGTGCATGAAATTTTATTTTGAGGAAAATTCATGGATAAATGTATGAAAATTCATTTTGAAAACAAAATGCATAAGTGCATGAAATTTTATTTTGAGAAAAATGCATGTACAAATGCATGAAAATTCATTTTGAAAAAAAAATGCATAAGTGTATGAAATTTTACTTTGAGGAAAAATGCATGTTTAAATTCATTTGGAGAAAATGCATAAGTATATGAAAATTTATTTTGAGAAAAAATGCATGTATAAATGCATGAAAAAATATTTTGAGAAAAAATGCAGGTATAAATGCATGAAAATTCATTTTGAGAAAATGTATGTATAAATGCATGAAAATTCATTTTGAGAAAATGTATGTATAAATGCATGAAAAATCATTTTGAGGAAATGCATAAGTGCATGAAAATTAATTTTGAGAAAAATGCATGAAAAAATATTTTGAAAAAATGCATGTATAAATGCATGAAAATTTATTTTGAGAAAAATACATGTATAAATAATGCATGAAAATTTATCTTGAAATAAAAGTGCATAAGTGCATGGAATTTTATTTTGAGAAAAATGCATGTATAAATACATGAATTTTTTTTTGTTAAAATGCATATATGAATGCACAATTGTTTTTTTTGTAAAAAATGCATATATGAATGCAAGAAAATTTTTTAATTTGTGAACATGCATGAAAGTTGTTCATTTTTTCTGCTTACTGTTTAAATGCATGGGCTAATGCATGATGGTTTATTTTTTCTTGAATGAGAATGCATAAATGAATGCATAAGATTTTTTTACAATTTTCAAATGATTTTTAATGTGTGTACAAATGCTTTTTCTTCAAAACTTTTTTTAATATATTTTTCAAAAATTTTCAATGATTTTCAATGTTTCAAAAAGTATGTACAAATAATTTTTTTCAATGATTTTTAATGTTTCAAAAAGTATGTACAAAAGATTTTTTCAATGATCTTTTTTTAATGTTTCAAAAAAGTATGTACAAAGGATTTTCAATGATTTTTTTTCAAAAAATATGTAACATTTTTCAAAAGAGAAGGTATGTATAAATTTGTGTAGGGTCAGATGTTCCTTGTAATTATTGAATTCATTAGATACTGACTATCATTTTTTTTAGAATAGGGAATATTGTGACTTGGAAGCTAATGTCAACATGGGGTAATTGTTAACTTTTCGCTTAGAAAACACTACATTTATGCATGCTTGAACTCGTGGGTAAAGAATAAGTGTGTGAATGACAATTTGATATATTTACAAGATACAGGGAATGCACAATCCTCAAAGAGGATTGCCCTAATTTTGGGTATGTTGGGCTGGCTATGTGAGATTTAGAAAAGTACGAACAATTCAGTTTGAATTAAAAATAAGGGTAGTGTAAAGGACTCTCCCTAAAAGGGAGATAGGCTTTACCAGAATATTCATGCAAACTATCCCAGGTTGTGTGTATGAAGGATAATGATGAGATTTATGAAAGAGATGGCTTGTCCTTGGTAAGGTGAAAAATGGGATAGCAGGGGTGCAGATGAAACTAGATTGCCCCAGCATTGTATAATGAGATATATGTGAGGGATGGCAAGGGTACAGATAAAATCGGATTGCCCCAATGTTACTTGAGTTGGCCTGTTGATAAGTAACTCCCTTCTAATAGAGGCATTCTAATAAGCATTTTTTTTCTTTTTTTTTCTTCTATTTTCATTCTTTTTTATTTTTCATTTATCCCGACATGTATTATCAGTCACGTCCTTTTGTTACAAAGTTAAACTTTATGAAAATCTTGACAACCATTCATCAATCAATATGGACTTTATTAGGCTTGTAACGTGGCTAGGGGTTATAGGGTTGTGAAGAGAATGATATAAAGGCTCAAAAATTATTTGTGGACTTATTTTTTTTTTAACGATGATCTTCAACCAAATAATATACACATTCAAGATCTTCTTCTATGAGCTCTCATTTTCCTTTCTTTTCTTCCCTTTTTTTACTCTTCTTTTTTTTTCTTCTCTTTTTTTATTATCATTCTTGAGAGGCTTTTGATGTTTTTCTTCTTTGATGAATTTTTCTGTTAGACCCTTGGGAAAGTCTAATAATACTATTTCTTAATGGATTAAGAGTTTTTTAACATACAAATTTCTGATGGATTTTTTTTATTGGAATGTTAGACTGAGTTTCAACACATTCATGATTCTCGTTTAGGGTATTTTTGAAAGAAATATTTATTTTTTGCCTCAAAGAGCGTGCAAAGGATTTGAAAAAGTATTTAGGATGAAGAAACATGGCCATATATCATTTTGAATTATGATTGCTTAATTTTCAAAAAGATTAATAGTGAAACAAAATTTGATGACTTTCAACACGTGTCATTTTATTTCTATTTTTTCGTCCTATCTTTTGCTTATATCACCCTTGCAGGTTTTCAATGTAACAGACTTTTATGTTTTTTTTTAATGCCCCTGAAGTACAGAGGTAGGAGATTAATCATTTGGCCAACTAACAGAAAAACTGACATTCTGGCCCAGTGTAAAAATTTTGTTAGGTAATGCTAACCATTTTGGTAAATCCTTTTATTTGGAAATTTTGAAAATTTTAGGAATTTTGTGAAGGCAAAAAATGTAACTAGCATATGCAGATGTTTCCTTGGAAAAGCTAACTTCTACCTTTATTAAACATGAAGCTTCAAAATATTATTCTTTTGCAATATCACGAACTCAAAAATTTAAAGAAATAATTGACTCAACATGTGACAACATTTTGTTTTTTTATTATTTTTCATTTTCATTTTTTTCATTGAAATAATCAAAATTAAAAATTTTACAATGCAAAAATATGTTTTTTATTTTTTTAAATGTATTTTCAAAATTCCTCCTAAGGAAAAAAGCATGTTATGAAATGAAGTATGGATGCATATGAAGATGTATGATGCATGTTTAACGTGATAACTTATGGATGAATGTTGTGTGTGGTCTAAAAGTTTACGTAATAAAAATGCTACCATGAATGCATAAAAAAAATTTATATATTATTTTTTTTAAAAAAATGTATTTCTAAAATTCTTCCAAAGGGAAAAAACATGATATGGAATGAAATGTGTATGATGCATGTCTAGATATATAATGTATGATGCATGCTTAATTGTATGATGTATATAAGTGTTTAATTGTATGATGTATATTAGGATATATGATATATTTTTAGATGTGTGATGAATGTCTAAATGCATATGTAAATATATGATACCTGTTTGGATGAAAGATGCATGCAAAACTAATAAATGTATGTATGTTAACAAAAATTATTTTTTTATTTGGCAAATGAATTAGAAAAAAATGTAAAAAGAGAACGTAAAGATAAAAATGCAAATCAATTCAACAATAATTATAAAACGATGTACAAAAATAAAAATGCAAATTAATTAAGCAACAACTACAATTTATTTATTTATTTATTTTGTCTGTTTTTGCAAATAAATTAGAAAAATGCAAATTACCAACTACAAAAATTGCATTTTTGATTTTTGTGAAAAAAATGCAAATTAATTAAACTGCAGCTATAATTTTTATATTGTAAATAAATTAGAAAAAGGTGCAAATTAATTGAACTACAAAAATTATTTTTTATTTTATTTTAAGTTTTCGAATAAATTAGAAAAGGTGTAAAAGAAAACAAAATGAAAAATTCAAATTAATTGAGCAGCCCTTTACAATTTTTTTTTTGTAGAAAAATGCAATGCATCGGATATAATATGTGAGATTAAAATTATCTTATGGAAAATGTGAAATCATTTTTTAGAAAAAAAATATGTAATGCATGCGAGAAAAAAAATGAGATTAATGTTTTTTATTTTTATTTCTCAAAAACATTTTGTAGAAAAAAATAAAATATATAATGCATGTGAGGAAAAATGAGATTATTTTTTTTGTTTTTATTTCCCAAAAGCATTTTTTAGAAAAAAAAAATATATGTAATGTATGTGAGAAAAAATGAGATTTTTTTTTTGTTATTTTTCAAATATTACCTTTTTAGGAAAGAAAGTATCTAAATCATGTGAGGAAAAATGTCTAATATTTTTATTTACAACAATAATTCTAAAGCAACTGGTGGACTATTGAGCTGTTAAAATTCTCTCTTAGTGCCCTAAATAAGGTATGACCTAATGGAGCTTAAGTTCTGCCAACACCTAATTTCGTCCAGGTGAAAATGAGAAAAAAAATAAAAAATAAAAAATAAAAAAAATAAAAAAATTTTATCATTCCATTTTAGTTATATTTTCAGATTTAAAAATAATAAAAATAGAAAAAATTTAAATATAATATAAATAAATAATAGTAATAATAAATAGAAATAATAAAGAAGTTGGAAATAAAGAAAATAATAAAGAAAAAGAAAAATAGAAAATAAAAGTAAATAAAATAAAAGAAATACAAATAATAAAAATTTATAGAATAAATAAAGAAAAATATATAATAATAAAAAAATAATAAATATATAGTGATATATAAGAGAAAGAGAGGCGGTGCATGAGAAAAAGAAAAAATGGAAAAGAGAAAGAGAGGCGGTGCATGAGAAAAAGAAAAAATGGAAAAAGAGCGGAGAGGAGATGAGAGGAGAAGATAAGAAGAGAAATTTATATAGCCACGTGTTAGCACATGAATGGAGAGGATTTGTACAATCATTGCATGCAGAGGTGGTTACACGCTCCTCTTCTAATTCACTGTAGCAGTTCGGCTAATACACGGAGCATTGAAATGAAATGTCGAATGGGTCTAGGTTCTTTGGGAGCCTATATAAGACCCACTCCTTCGCAGAAAAAGGAGGATTAAAAAAATTTAAATCTGTGAGAGGAGACACAATGTTGAGAGAGAAGTTAGTTGAATCATAGACACACTGTGTTTGATTTTCAAAAGCTTGAAATGTTGCCTTGTTGCTTGTGAAATGTTGAAGAAAAAGAACGTTGCACGTTGATGACGCTGCTCGCTGTTGAAGGAGAGTGATCTAATTGAAGAACGCATCTTAGGAGAGTGATCGACGCTTCAACAAGTAAGCATCTAAGCATCATCTGTCCTGTTTAAATATATACATCATTAAAACATTCATATAGCACTGTTCATCATCTTCTCCATTGAATTGTATTGTTCACTGTGAAATTGTTTGAGTGTTGTCTCCAATGAGCCAATTCCTATATTGAATCCATTCCTGAAAAACTCACTAAAGAGCTTACTGGAAGTGTAACTGAAGATCAACAATAAATTTGTGTTGTTTGCTTACTGTTATTGTAGAAATTTAGTTTTGGTTAAATAAATTGTTATGTATCCATATGCTATATCTATTTTTTAAAACTTGCTGGAAAATGTGGCTAAGGATTTGCAGGTATGTTTCTGTCTACTACATTCTGTTTTTCTTTGTTTTGATTTTGCTTTTGATATTCTTGTTGTTTGTGTTTGTTGCGTCAATATGTTGATGTATATAGGTTTAGTTTTTTTATTTATTAAATAAATATTGCGTGCATTGTTGTTTTAAGTATTGGATTTGAGTACGTTATTAAGTTATTAACTTGGGCTTAGTGTTTTTTTTTTGTTTTGTTAATAGGTGTAGTATTGCAGGTTTTTTTTTTTTTTTTATTTTTTGTTAAAAAAATTATAATTTAAATAAAAAAAAAAAAGAAAAGAGATTTGAATTGAAAGTGAAATTAAGGAAGTGAATGAAAGTAAGGCACAAAGTAGGTTTAAATTATTAACTTTAGTTTATACATATAAAAATAATAAAAAATATAAATTATTAGCA
>Ga0099824_1006994_pt1 | contig 15191 bp, 8 predicted proteins | sample SiratrowhiteBW_FD_76837 | JGI IMG/M metagenome (GOLD analysis project Ga0099824, IMG submission 76837) | Root nodule microbial communities of legume samples collected from California, USA - Siratro white BW | ecosystem: Host-associated > Plants > Roots > Nodule | place: USA: California...
ATATATATATATATATATATATATATATATATATATATATATATATATATATATATATGTGTGTGTGTGTGTCAATTTGCAGACACGATCCATGTATGAAACAAGGAGAAAGTGACGTAACAATAATACCTTTTCAGTATGGAGTTGATCCTTGGTACATGTATGTGATTCCAGATGCGTATAAATGTCAGACTTCAGTGCGCAGTAGTAAAAATACTTGAAGTTTGGCAAACCCCGTAATTTCAATGATCTCACAAAGGGACAAAGAAACGTAACCGCTACACGTGGATCTGTATTATCCTCCGCAACAATAGTAATCAATCCCTCACAGTCTTCCACCTCTAGATTTTCAAGTTCCACAATATCTTTGGCTACTGATGCCGGCAACACGCTTCTAAGGCCTTTACATTCCTCAACATGTACTTCTTGTAGATTGTGCATTCTTAGAATTCCATTAGGATCTTCATTCCAAACATGCTCCAGATTTGGCAGCTTGGATACAGTCAATATCTTTAGAGAAAAAGGGAGAGTTTGTCCCATAGATCTCACATATCTACCTTGTGTTGTACATTTGACATCAAAAATGGCTTTGATAGAATCACAATTTCGAACATCCAACGTTTCCAAATTAGTTAAGAAAGGAAGCAAACTGAATGGTAGCAGTACATCTTCCACTACTAGATTTTCAAGTTCCACAAGATCTTTGGCTACTGATGGTGGAAACACACTTGTAAGGCATTTACATTCCTCAATATGTACTTCTTCTAGATGGTGCATTCTTAGAATTCCATTAGGATCTTCATTCCAGACATGCTTCAAATTTGGCAACTTGGATAAAGTCAAATTCTTCAGAGGAAAAGTAATTAATGTGCCCTCTGTTGTACATTTGACATCAAAGATGGTTTTGACAGAATCACAGTTTACAACAGCCAGTGTTTCCAAATGAGTTAAGAAAGAAATTAAATTGAATGGTAGCAGTACATCTGATAAAAAGTGGCAACCATCCACAATCAGAGAATCTAATAGACCAAAGCAGGAGTTTGGGATGGGACGTGAGCCAAGACATAGCTCTTGTATATCTCTATCACTCAAATTTGATATACTCTCCTGCAAAACAAATTACACTTACAATTTTATTTTCCTTACATTGTTAACAATTGGGAATAATTTCATTAGTATGATACGATGAAAACATGAATATAAGAAAAAAAAAAAAACTAACAAATCATAATAATAACATAAAATAAAAACGAAGACCTACAAAATGAAGATTATAGAAAGTAATATATTGTATAGAATAAAACGACAAAATTTCTTGATTAATTAACAAGTAACCTTATTATGAAAAGAAATCGAAGAAATAATTTCTTTTCAAGGTGTGATGAGAAGATTTGCAAGTGAACTGAAGATGTTTAAATTGAGTGATGTAGCAGAATGCTAACACTTAATGTTACTATAATACCTTCCAAACAAGTTAAACAAGTTTGTCAATAAGCTTCTGAAATTATTTTAAAAGTCTTCGAGCTTATGAGTAAGCTTCCAAGCTTTACTTAAAGTTTTAGGATACAAATCTCATAAAACATTATAGTTATGGGAACCTATTGTTACAGTCAAGAAGTATGAAGATCCTACAATACATCCTTTTTATGATGGATGGAGAGACCCTTATTTATATTTATTTAACTATAATTATAATGGTAGCAGTGCTTTTAGATAACCAGTCATATAGGTTGATATCTTCGTCTTAAGCGTGTTGTACGAGACTGAAGTGATTGGAAACTAACTTACCAGTATACAACCTCAAAGCCTCAGGCTCAACCTAAGAGGCGAAAATGATATCTTATTTGATATTTCCACATATATAGCTTTCTTTGCGTTTGGTCTAGGTTGATAACAAAGCTACTACTACACAACTGCCAACCTTGGTCGTCATGTTGTGGTGGTTTCCTTGTCATAGTTTTTAGTGGTTTATTTGAAAGCTCCCTTTCCATTTGCGGTTACGCTGTCCTTATTCTTTTGTCATTGTTCCTTCTTTCTTAATATAGCTTCGTTTCCTCTTTTTGTTTGTCCCTTCATATTGCACAAAGATTTATTTTAGCTTATTTCACATCCTTCCTCTCATTTGTACTTTCTTCTCCATAGATTACTACACTCTATATATTGGGGCCATACTAGATGCAGTTAGAGAGACTTCTATTTATACATCTACCAAAAAATTCAAACCTTAATCATGCCAAGGCATGGTTATGGGGTTAAAAACAATAATTGTTGAAAGGATTTTCCTTATATTGGGTTGAAAACAATAATTGTTGAACCCCACGCTTCCTATTAAAAATAAGATTTGGATAGCGAGGAACTTGCGCAAAAGAACTCCAATTAGACACTATTTTTTATACACCAACTCTTCTTGAGCTTGAATATCGACCTGTACACCTTGAACTCTACATTAGTACCTTCCTTTTATCTTGTATTTATTTGCACTTCTTTTATTGTTGTTGACACTTGCTACCTTTTGTAAATAATACCATGGCTTTGACCCCTAAGGAAATAACTCGCCGCATGAAAGAGATGCAAGCCAAATGTAGTTCTTCCTACTTCATTGGATGACTTTGAGAGGACAAACTTCGCTCTACAAAGAAAATGGTGTTGAGGCGAGCCTCCAAAGCTCCTGTTAGTGGGGTCAGATAGCGACAATGAAAGCCAACATTTTATTTCTAATGATCATGCTAATCATCTTGCCAATAATGTCACCTTGTTGAGGTTTGGTAAAGGATTTCCTTTTCCTCTAATTGATCTGAAATCCTACACGAGATGGACATCCTTCTAGTAGTTGCAAAGACTCAGGACTAAAATATACCCTTAGTAAACAATAACAAAATCAACATTTAGATGTAGCAAAGAAAGAAATCACCCGCCTAAAGAGGGAGCTCGAGAAAGCGGTCAAAGACCAAGATGAAAACTTTGCCAAACCAAGATGAGCCTTAGATGATTTTGAGAAGGCTTGGCTTGGTCGTAAGTAAGGCAAGTCGGTTGAAAGGCCAAAGAGAAAAATTGAAATGCTAACAAGATGATATCAGCAACCACTCTTGAAAAAGCTAAGAATGAGACTATGCACAACTTTATAAAAGGTTTCAATGGAGTCATCAAGCAAGTTTGCATTTCGATTTCTCCTCCTTGGATCCCTTGAAAATTGTGATCAATGGTAGAATAGTAGACGAACAATATGTATACCTTTTATATGTCTGCTTTCTTTTGACTTGTAACATTTTATTTCTTCAAAACTTTGCTAAAATTGTCTATTTTACCATGAACAACACTACTTGCCTTTGTTTTACATCAAATTTGATTGCCTTTGAGCATGTATGTTGTGATTTTTTTCTAAATAATACATTTTTTTCTTTTTAATCAAACTATTAATATAAAGAAATTTATATTTTATAAAATTGAAATAAATAAGAGTAAGAATACATATCTCCATAAGCATAGATATATATAAACTAATTTTGATGTCCTTAGAGGCAAAGTTGTGAGAATTACCTCTTCTTTGGAGCAGTGGACAGAGTATTTGAGGTTTGGCAATTCTTCTAGCATCAATGAGGTGAGACGAGGAAACACAGACTCTCGTGTTGTTCCCTCTCCTTCTTCACCCTTTTCATCCTTCCTAAATATCTCTGCGAATTCCTCACACTTTGTTACCTCAAGCACTTGAAGGCTGATAAGATCTTTGGCCACCGATGCTGGAAACAAACTTTCAAGAGACGAACAATCTTCAACATGCATTTCCTTTAGCACTTGAAGGCCAATAATTCCCTCCGGATCCTTGTCCCATACATGCTCCAATTTTGATAGAACCCTTAAATACAATCTTTTCAAACGAAATATTCCCGAAACTTTTGTCAACCTGTTCTCATCATTGATATTAAATATGACCTGTGCTTTACTACAATTCTCTACTTCTAACTCTTCCAAATTGTAAAAGCAAGAAAGCAAATGAGATGGAATTACATGCACTAGACTATCACATCCATCTACTGTCAACCTTTTCAAATACCCAAAGCTGTTTTGCTGCACCCAATGTCTGCCATGCCATAGTTTCTCTATAATAAATTGATCAATTTCACCATCAAGAATCAGATCCTCAGTGGATGCCAAAGTGACCTGTAAAAACAGGCAAATTATTCAATTAGTTCTCCAACTTTAAAATATAAATTAAATTACTTATTTTTTATTTTTAAATTAGGAGAAATAGTATTAAATAAATGAAAAAGTGAGTAAGTACCTTATTATTGAAAACCTTTTGTATGGTGGAATTCAAGTCACCTTCCCAGTGCCATTTGGCTTTTTCATCTCCTTCCACACCAAATACACTTTTTAACTTTGGTGCTATTGACCCTCTCTCACTAAATTTCTCCATCTTCGGGCATTCTCTTACAATCAATATTTGCAGTGATGGGAATTCAAATTCACACTCTTTGTAACTACAAAAACTTGTTATGTTGGTTAGCCCCACAAGTTCTATAGAAATCAATTTGTTGAATATAATTTTCATCACTTCTCCTTCTTTGCCTCCCTCATTGTTTACTATTTCCTTTAGTTTATCACAATAGATTACCTTCATGGTCTTGAGTTGAACCATGCTTTTGGCTGTGGAGGATGCCATTAAGTTCCTTAGTCCCCAACAATTCTTCAGTTTCAAACATGTCAAGTAACTCAAAGATACAGAGGAAGGAGCTAGATTGCTCAATTCGCCGCAACCTTTTAGGCTCAAAATCTCTAGTCTCTGTAGAACATGGTCTCGTTCAAATCCTAGATCTTTTATGTCTGACCAGCTCAATACTAATTTCTTCAGCTGTAATACGGTTCCAAATCTTTCTTGCGGCCCAATGTTTGTACTTCGCACTGACTTTCGACTGTAACTGAAATCCAACTTTAACTTTTCTAGATTTGGCATTCTGTACAGAAACGGATGGAGAAGATCTTTACTCTGGACTGGGTTCAAGATAATAAGCTCTTTTAAACAGTGCATTTGATACTTTGGTAACAGATATTGGACTTCGTTGAAGTCAATTTCCAAATACTCCAAGGTGGGGAATACCTACACAATAAAAGTAAATACTATGAAGAATGAAATCCCAAAGACTCACGATCCTAGATCCTCTACGTGGCAAATAAAAGTATCATTTTTTTTACAAAGCACAAACCTTTTACCATTCAAATAATAGTAAATCCAATACGTTTAATAACACTAAAAATGAAATTTTTTTATCACAATAATAATAATAATAATAATAATAATAATAATATTATTATGAATAAAATTTAACAATGAAAATAAAATAACATTCCTTCATTTCTTTGTAAGATTAAATAATCCTAAAATTCAATTTTCTTTATCTTTTATTTCTTCTCAACCACACAATCTTTAATTTATTTTGGTTCTCACATATTTTCTGTTCTCTCTGCTTTTCTTACTTACCTTTTTTTTTTTTTTTTTTTTTTTTTTTTTTTTTTCATTTCTGTTATTCTCTGTCAAACATATCATAAAAGTTTCATTAAACCTTTTTTTCAAGTCTGTCAAAAATGGGATATGGAATATTGCTTACCGCTTTAGCTGAGAAAACAAATTTTTCTTCATTTGTTGTTTCACTTGTTTCTTGAAAAAATGTCTTAAGCTTGACACACTTGTCCATACTCAACTTCTCCAACTTCGGGCACTTTAATGGGTATCTTCCCTTATAGAATTGCTTCATATTTGATAGCCCATATAATTTCACAAATGTCAGTTCAGGAAACTCTAGTGAATCATCATTAGCTTCTAATACATCTTTACTGGCAACAATTTCCACCATCTTCTCACAATTCCATGCTGACATGCATTCAAGCTTTGAAACATCTTTTATCATAGAAGCTGGAAACAAATTCCTCAGTTCACCACATTCACATACATCTATAGTCAGCAAATTTTTGAAGTTGAGAATTCCATTTGGATCTTTGCTCCACAATTGCTTCAACTTTGGGAGGTATTTAAGAAGGATAACCTGTAGATTTGTCTCTATTCCACCAGATGCATCTCTTTCTTGAGAATCATTGATTTCAAAAATCTCTTTCACAGAGTCACAGTATAAAACTTCCAAGTTAATCAAACTTTCAAACCATCCTTCCATATGACTCGGAAAAATCTTATCCAGTTGATGGCATTCTTCAATGCTCACAGAAATGAGACTAGAAAAGGAATCGACACTCACTTTAATTGGCCACACATCTGTTAACCTTTTCATTTCGCTAAGGTGGATTTCCTCCAGCTTAGGGAAGATGCAGACCTGTATTTTAATGAAAGCAAACAATTATTAAATGTAGAAGCTAAACAAAAATACTCAAAGTAGAATGTAAAAAAGAACCCATAAATTTGGTATTTGTCAACTACAAACTTTTACTTATTTATACAAATACACACCTTGTTTACACTAACTCCTTCAATCTCAAAAATCTTCTCCATAATCGGACACCCACTTATGACGAGGATTTTCAGCTTCTTCAAACTGCTAGCCATAGGTAATGAACATAGATGTGTCAATTTATCGCAATCTTTCACAACTAATTTTATCAAGTTTTGAAAACAGAAACTTGATGAGTGTTGCTCGCTCCATATCTTGTTGATGTTGAGTGAGGATAAATTCAAGTTCTCTAACTTTGGTAGTTCAACCTGAAAATACATACACAGATAAATATATTTACAACAAATGAACTAATTATTTAAAATTATATGAAAAGTACTTAATATCATACTAGTTCATCAAAAAGAGCAGGCTCCTTGTCACTATGCTCATCTTCTTCAGTAGAATTTTCTGTGTGACTCCTATTGGCAGTTTGAGCCTCTGTCAGATTTGGCCAGCAAGACCTCTCCACTTTAAAACATGTAAATAATGGTAATGATTGGAGTGTCAAAGTGTGTAAGTTAGGAAACTCAACCTTACCATAATCCACTTGTATTTGAAGGATCTCTTTTAAAGATCCACATTCACAAACCTCAATCATTTCTAGACTAGCAAGAAATTTAATCACATCAGAATTACATTCAGAATTCTCACTTGTTTCTGCACTAGTAGAAATTTTAGTTATGTAAAAGGAGAAGAGGTTCTTCAATTGGTAACACATCTCAACCTTGATGGTTTTTAATTTGGCAAATGACGTAACTATGATTGGACCATAACATATCATCTTCAAGTTCATCAGATTGTAGAGGCCTAGAGATTCCAAATTGGGAAAAACATTCACACAATTAGACAATTCTGTTGAATTGACATATTTGACATCAGTGTTATTTATGATGGATAAGTGTTTCAGATCGGGAAACCCATCTACGTTCAACTCTTTAACAACATTTTGAACACCTACCTTTCCCAACAACAAACTTTGTACGGTTTTAAACAACAACTTTATGCCTTTCTGAGAGTGAATGTCGGTCCCATCATCTAGTTGCAATGCCAAAAATTTGAGTTCTTCATGCATATTGGGCATCCTAAATTCTCCATTAGGAAACATTTCAAAGTCTCCAATCTTGATCTTGTAATCTTTTAACTTGTCAAAGAACAAGTGATTGGGAACAATTGAAACACACGGGATGCTCAAGTCCACCACTTTCAAATGATGCAAATTCTTTAGCTCAAAAAGAAATGAATTTTGACCTTTTTCTGTCTCTATTTCCACCAACATTTTGATCAAGCTTTTTTGTATATAAAGCTCTTCCAAACATGTCAAACTTGATATAAGATTAGGTGGAATAATTCTCAATCCGAAACAAACGCTGATGTCTAGAAGTCGTAACTTATTCAAGTATCCCAACTCAGCTGGCAAATATTTAAGTTGAGATCCAGAGAAACTGAGAATTCTTAATTTTTTAAACTTTCCTACAACAGATAAATTGCAATCTAAAGTGCACCGCTCCAAACAAAGCATTCTGAGGTTTAATAGGCATTCAATTGAATCTGGTAAGCTTGATAGACAAAAACCAGTCAATATTAAAACTCTCAAATTTTTCATTCCACTAAAAAAGCTCTCAGGTATTTCCAAAGATGGATCATTAGTTTCTATTTGCAAAAATTTAAGTTGAGGACAATTCATGACTTGAGGAAGCCCATCAATAATATCACTGTTGCATATGGAAATAGAAGTACATTTTTTGAGTTCGGGCCAATCATCTAGTTTGCCATCCCTCAAAGCAAAAACATTGTGATCATTGTGTGCATTACTTAAAACATCTTCTCGAACCATACGAGACATATTGAAATGAATATTAGGACTTTTGTACGACACCAAGCCTGAGTCTTTTAGCTCGTCGATCGATTTGTTTATTTTGTGTCGAGCTGCACTAAGCGAGGATACCCCTTCAAGTATACCCAATCCAAAACAACATTTCACCAAGTCTGTAACTAGCGGTTGATGGCCCATTTGAGCACAAAGCAAACAAATGAACTTGAGCTCCTCATTTTTTGGAAGGTCATATTTTTTCTTATCAAAAATCTCCATAGACTTTTTCCATTCCACCAGACCATGTTTTTTAAATTTGTCTAGTGTAGGTTCGCTTACTGACTCACTCCAGCTTTTGGTTCTGGCTGCAAATGTAATTATTCTCATGGGTAAACCTGCACAGTAGTTCTGAATTTCTTCTTTAGGCATAAATATTTGATTGCCTTCTCCAACCACCTTCTCAAACAACATCAAGGCGTCATTGCCATCTAATTCCTCTAAATTGAAATTTGACTCAACATCATCAGAAAATACATTTTTATAACGTGAAGAAAGCAAAATTTTGCATCCCTTGTAAGCACCAAGAAAATTTTCTTTTTTAGGAAATTTTCCGTCAGTACCTGTTGTGCCGATTTTGGGGCTACGATCTGAGACACGATCAGCACCATGTAAATTTGCACTTTTAGGCACTTCGTTGTCAGTACCCTGTGTGCCATTTGCACGGCTAGAATCTGAGACACGATCCTTTTTGCGGGCACTTGACCTGCTTCGCTCATTCTTCTTTCTTAAATTATAATCATCATCAACTGGAATACCTAACCTATTCAAGTCTAATCTTTCGTAAAGATTATCCAAGATTATAAGGATACTCACATTTTCTATCTTTAACCACCTCCGCAGATAATCAGCTCTTACATTTTCACTTTCCCCTTCCAATGGCAATCCTAACACGTGTGCAATTTCTTCCTGAATTTTCAGTGGATTGGGATTTGCTGTTACATCTATTTGAGCCACCTTATTAAACAACCCCTGTTGAGCTTTCTTAGAAATTTCTGTCATTAAAGTGCTCTTACCCACTCCTGGTGCTCCATGGAGTCCAATAATTCTCACAGTGGGATCTTCAAGTTTTGTCATTATGTCTTTCATAATGGATTTTCTACTATCAAATTCAATGTAGTGAGGATTAGACGAAGTGAGGTCAAAAGATGTTACTTTTTCTGCATGGGAAACTTCATCAAACGTGGAGGAATCGTCAACCAGTTGCAAAGCCTCTATTTCCATCTTGTTTGCTAGTCTGCCCAGTTTGTGCCTATAGTAAGGAATTAAATAATAGAAACCCCCTGTCTTCTTGTGACCTGCATTTTTCAGGTAGTTCTCGAAACTAGTCTCAAATTCACCCACTTCCTTAAACCACCCTTCAACCCTAGCTTCAACAATGTCACCCTTTCTTCTAGCTTGATCACATTGACGATCTAACCTCTCTTTTACATCTCCAAGATGCTTAACTCTCCTTTTTAGTCCATCGAGATTTTTCTTGTAACTGAAAATGTAACTCACCTCCTTAATACCCTTATCCCACAAAAGATCAATTACTGGCTCAAATAATTTGGAAGGGTCCATTCTTCGAACTTGTTTTTCTTGTACCCTCTACAACTACATCTCTTTTCCAACAAAACATAAAGTGAAAACAAATCAGGCAAGTGAGTAATAAAGAAAAATAAAACATATTGTATCAAATAAAAATCACAAGTATATTTGCTTATACAATCAAGCAACCGTGGGTAAAAGGCATGTGAAAATTTTAAACAATAAGCATAAGATTAAAGATTTGAATATATATTTTTGTTCCTATAAAATGAAGAGTCAAATATTAGGCGAAGACAATTGTTAGTATTTCTTTAAAAGAAATACATTTGACCATTTTCTTTTATGAAATTTATATTTATATATTTACCGTTGCAACCTTCCAAGAAAATCATAATTTGCAGAGCACATATCGCTGCCACACGGGCTAAGTTGACTCATTAGTCGATGAACAATACCAATGTTCGTGTTACACAAATGGTAATTAGTATCCCATGATACATAAAATGATACTATTCAGAAACCTCAGAACTGAAAATGTGAATTGTGATGCTTATCATTCTTTTGTTTCAATAAGTCACTGTGTCGACTATAGAGTGAATTAGGCCACGAAGTATGGGCCACGAAGACTACCTTCAGAATTTACTTGGCTTTTTCTTAAAAAACACACATGAAAAAGGTTAGGTCAATTGATTCCTCCATCTTCATCTTTTCTTCCTACACCTCTGAATATGGAGAAAAGTAAAAAAATTTCTCTTCATGCAATTTTGTTGGAAAAATTTCAAATTTGATTTCTCTATTTCGTATTTTAGAAGTTAGAAAAAATAAGTGTTGTATTCTCCAAATTTTATTTTATAACGTTATTTTGTTTAAATGTCTATTGTGTAATTTCAAATGTATTTTTAGATAATATTAAATATATTTTCTAAATTAAAAAAAAAATATTTTAAGATATTGAAAAAATTTAAATAGTACAGTTCAAAATATATTTATGAATTATAAACCATTCAAAATTAATTTTTTCACTTACTAATCATATAATTCAGATATATTTCAAATTAACTGTCTAAGACATCTACATTCCAGATCATACATAATCTGTATTTTAATACAAAATTTTGACAGGAAAAAATTATTTTATAAAGAACTTGAAATGTGTTCTTACTGTATCAAGAACATCTTTATAAACTCACTTTATATTCTTTTATATTTAATTAATTTTCAAGATCTTACAAGTCTTTTCATATTCTTTTTGAATTAATCTAGAAGGAAGATTTGTCTACGAAGAAGACGTAGACGTTTTGAAATTAAGTCAATATTTTAGTAGTAATAACATTTGTTTGTAAATACATCAAATTATTGTTCTTTTATATTATTTTTAATGGATTTTTACATATGGGTCTTTGGGAATAGGTTTGTATGACTTTTAATATTGGTTTATGCATTCTTTGTGTGATAATTGGTTTAAATGTTTATTATCATGAAAAATGCTATGTTTAGGATTTTGCATGTAATTTAAACGGCTGTCTATTTGATGAGAACTTCTCAGCAATCTGAGACTTTAATTTGTGGTACATCACTTATTTTGTGGAGAAGTTGCTTAAGCTCATAATCAACTTGATTGTTTACAAGACCAAGGTGATCTCACTGTCCTTGAGCTCGAGTAAATTGAAAATAAAATGGCTTTTAAAGAAAAAATTATTTATTTGCAAAGACCCTGTCGGACTGACACCGCACATTGGCTCCCAAGCTCAAGGTAAGAAAACTCTACAGAGTCTAGAATGTTTAAAATGTGACTTTGAGGGTCATGCATTATTAATACAATGATAAAGTTTGGGAGACGAAACAATTTATGACTGTAACGGTTAGATTGGAAACAATCTAATGGCTGGGAAGTTGTTTCACTTTAGCTCAATGCTTTTTTATGCAAATAAATAAAAAGTGAAGTGTTATAGGTAATGATTTTGTCTTCTTGTTTAAGTGTTACCTGTTGCAAGGAGTTATTTAAGTGAATTCTCAGTGCCTTCTTCAGACGTAATAATGTCTTATTTTTCTGTAAATAATCGTATATAGGACACAGTGATAAGTAAAAGTTTGCCTTCTATTGGACTAAGCACCTTGTGATGTATATCATATATGTTGAGGTTAATGATGACCAAATAGGATCAGGAGACATTATTGATTTTGGATAAGTTTTCCCTAAAACTTCACAGCACATATTTGTCAATCCCGTCAAAATGATTTCTTCAAACAGCTTCAGACACTTGAAGGTGTTTCAATAGAGAATATCTATTGACCTTTTGAAACGTTATTGACCTTTTGAAACGATGATCTAATTATATATGGTTATAAAATCTTTTAGCTCTCAACTACGTGAACTTGGTTGCCCTCCACCTTAAATCGTACATGTTAACATTTGTTTTTGCATAGGATGTCTAAGAAGGGCCTCATTTTTAAAGTCATCACCATATAATAAAATGCCATATCTAAGTTGAGGTTTCAAATATTTAGAGCCACTTTTCCAATTTGTTTCATGAAGGCCCAGAGTGACTCTAGTTTTTCTTGTCTTATGTTGAAGAAATGTTATCAATGTTGGGTGATGCAATCAACTAGTAGCAAATTGCATCCCAAAATTTCTAACTAGTGTATCGAAACAGTATATTGCAAGAGGCATGTGAACCAACTTTCGGCAACCCCTTTTAGGGTCGTCGAAAACACCTGGCATATGACAACGTCTTCGATCGTATATAAGCTTATTTATATGTGACGTTAACATCAATGTGTCCATCTGTCCATCTGTCTGAAGTGGCATTGTACCTGTTAAAAGTGAAAGTCTTTCAACAAGATGAAAGGGTTGTCTTTATGATTTCATCAACAAAAGAATGTCAACAAGACCCTAAGACCCCAAAAGAGGTGTACACAGAGGTTTGGAATTGTTTCTGGAAGATGGAGTAACTATCGCCTTCATAGACCTTAGAAAAGGGAGTGGAGTGAGAGCTAGTGGTGCCACCCCCAATTTTTTTGTCAACTTTTTGGAGGCATCGTGCTACTTCCTCTAGTTTTTGCTTCATCTGTGCATTTTTTCTCTCAATTCATTCATCTCTTCTATGTTTTGCAATATTAACACTAACATTGCATGGTTTATGTGGTTTTCTTGAATTTTCTTGTGTGGTTGTCTTTCATTGCTTATCATGTTGCATGTTGAGATCATGTGATCTTTTAGAAAAGTCTTACCCCATAGTGGAGTGGATGTCAAATGTTCTTAGTAGGCTAAGAGAACCTTCTTAAAATAACATTATATATTTTTTATATTTAATTAGTTTGCCTGATCCTAACTGTCTTTAGTTATCCTTGAGAATTTGACTCAAGTAAATATAAAGGGGTAGTGTCCTTGTAAATACACTTCAATGCTGAAATCAGTATTTTGGTAACAATAATAGAATAGTAATAAATTTAAAATAATATTAGTCAATATAGGGTTATTGTTTATTTATACTATTCTTAGTGAATTTTTAACTATGTAGGCCTTTTGGGATAGACCATATGGCTCTTAATCTTCGTTTGGGCATTGTTTTAGTATGGTAATTTGTTTAGATGTTTGTTATCATGAAAATATTATGTTTAACATTGTTTTACATGTAATCCGAGAAGGTCTCAATTTGACCAAACATTTTCATTATTGTGAGACTTTGACTTCATGGTACACCACTTACTTCATGAGACTTTGATTTTGACTTATTTTTAATTTTACCTTCGTCCTTGTGTCCATTATACAATATTGAAGAAGAAATAGTCCAGTATGTTTTCTTCAAGTATTCATTCAAGTGTTCAATTGCATAAAAGGTGTGGGACAAGTGTGATACATGGATTGGTATAGAATCTTTAGGCATCATATTGTTGTTAATCATTTTATGAACTTTTCCCTCAGATGGTGTAATAAGAAGGTTAACTGTTCACATTCAGATTGGTGTTTATGCCCTCTTGAATGTTTATTGAATTCCTAATTATGGAACGGTGTTGGGTTTGCATTGTTTGTTTTGTTGAGCAGGACACTGGTTGCAGTAACTAAAATTGTGTCATGGAGGAGAATGCGGATCAAATTGCTTAAAGAAATTCACACAATTTCTATATACATTTATGCTGAATATAATTTCATTGCATTGTGTGTTTTGAGTTCCTTGAGTGTAAGGCCACGGGATGGTTTGGATAATGTATTTTGTTGGGTAATAATTTTTGTTAGCTGAAGACTAAGGTAGCACTACAAGAAAAACTCAATTTACGGATTTGTATCCATAGGTAAATTCAGTATTATTCACGGATTATTACATACGGATTTGTATCTGTAGATATTACCCACGGATTTAAGTCTGTAGGTATTATCCACGGACATAGATTCATAGATATTACCCACGAACACAGATCCGTAGGTATTACCCACAGATATTGGTTTATACGTATTAACTACGAACTATTTCCATAGGTAATATCTACAGACCTATGTCCGTGGGTAATACCTACGGACCTATGTCCGTGAGATATACTTAGGAACTTATATTTATGGATAAAACTACTATTATCTCTTATTAATAATGATGTTCATATTGATTTATTAATAATAACATTAGTAAAGGTGAATATTATTAATAATATTAATATTTTTATTGATATTATTAATATTATAACAAATAATATTGGTATTTTTAACACTTATATTACTATTATTATTATTATTAAATTTGTATTATTATTATTATCATTAGTATTATTAATAATAATAATATTATTATTATTAACATTATTGTTAATATTATTGATTTTATTATTATTTCTAATATTGTTAGTTATAATATTATTAAAATTATAATTATTATTATTATCAGTATTATATTTTTGTTTTTAATATTTTTAAAGTTTTTAATATTATTAATATTTATACAAAAAATATTATTAATGTTATTGATAACATTATTATTATTATTATTTATATTAACATTATTATTATATGTTTTTTAATATATCGAATATTATTAATACTTCTATTCATATTATTTATATTTACATAAATAATATTTTTAATATTACTATATTGTCATCAACATTATTTATATTTATATGAAAAATAGTTTTAATATTATTAATATTTTTTATATTATTTCAGTTATATTAAAAATATTTGTGATATTATTATTATTATTATTATTATAATAGTTAATAATAATATTATCAATAATGTTATTATTAATATTCTTAATTCTAATATTATTATTATTAATGTTATTTTTATTACCCGTATTAATATTATTAATAATATTAGTATTTTAAATTTTATTAATTTATTATTGTTATTATGAATCTTATTA
>Ga0099824_1006996_pt1 | contig 15178 bp, 6 predicted proteins | sample SiratrowhiteBW_FD_76837 | JGI IMG/M metagenome (GOLD analysis project Ga0099824, IMG submission 76837) | Root nodule microbial communities of legume samples collected from California, USA - Siratro white BW | ecosystem: Host-associated > Plants > Roots > Nodule | place: USA: California...
GATATTTTTAAAACCACACTTATTTTTATTCATTTGATTAATGGTACCGTCTTAGGACGGGCGTTGTGGGGTGCTAATACCTTCCCCACACGTAACCGACTCCCGAACCCTTACTTTGGTTTGCAGACTATTTCATTTTTATTTGGTTTTTCTATAGTTTTCCATAATAAACTATGGTGGCGACTCCAATCTCAATTTAAATACTTTTAAAAATAATTTTTGATCGCCTTGTCGTGATCCGGTTGCGACAGGATGATTTCAGAAAACGGGTAAAATGTTTTGGTTCTTCCTTGGCTACTAGGTCAATTAATTTTTAAAGACTCCAGCAAACTGGTGGGAATCTTATGGTGATGAGTATCCTAAACTCCAAAAATTTGCCATTCATATATTAAGCTTGACATGTAGCTCCTCTGGATATGAGCGTAATTGGAGTTCTTTTGAAATAGTAAGTTAATGTAAAATATTTCTCTAGAATAAAATTACTAGTCTACTAGTCCACAACTTGGTCATTTGTGTTTTAAGCTAAAACAAAGCACCATGAATGATGTTGTTTTCGTCATGGCTAATTCAAAATTAGCTAAGAAGAAGCAAGTAAGAAAACCAACTCAAATTACTATTGATGATTGCTCATCCAATGAAGAGTGGATTATGGAAGATGAGCATGACCATAACGAAGCATTGGATTTGGATGAAAACTTGTTTCCAGTCCAAGTCGAGGTGGATGAAACTTTTCATGGTCAAGATTTACACATGACTGATTTAAATGGAGAAGAAGATTAAAAATGATGGAGTTGAAGGTCTCGATGTAGATTATGAATTTAAGTTAGAAGATTACTTGATTTATATAGATTATTTTGTAACTAGAAAGGAGTTACATACTCCCATCCTAAGTAACTAGGATGTGATGTTTACAACTAATTATGTATTCTTTTATATATTGTGAAGTCTAATTATGAATTTTGGGTAATATAATGATTTTGTGTGTATGTGTAAATTTGTATAACATTTGTAGGATCTTACGATCCGTGTTACGATATTCCGATTTACGATTTACATGTTTCTTTCCGATCTTGAGTAAGATCTCAATTTTAAGTGTTTTATGAGTGTGAGTACTGAACAAAGGTAGCAAAATAGGCCAAATACTACAATTATACACAAAGTCACACTTTGCATTTCATTCATTTGGATCCATTTTTTGTATTCGGATTCAGCCCTCTCGGGTTGGGAAAAATTTAAATAGTTTATAATATTCATCAATTATTAAGGTCTTTTTTTTCCTTTCCAAAAAGAACTTTTAGATAAAAGAAAACTTTGAGAATAGCTATTTTTAAAATACATTAATATAAATACACGAAGTGAGAATACTCTAATAATTAGGATCTCCTTACAAGACTTACTGCATATATTTTATATATATATATATATATATATATATATATATATATATATATAATTGTAAAGTTAAATCAAAAAATCAAGCTAATACATTTTCGTATGTTAAACTAATAAAATTATTAAAAATTTAATTTTTTTTTTAAATTTTCTAAAATTTGACATTTGTGAATCAAAAATAAAATAAATATTAAAGAGGTTAACTATTTTGTTGGAAAAATATGAAATTAAAAAAGGACACACTTCTTACAACATTAGTAAATGATGTGTTAATTTCTGTTAAAAAAATCATTATACAAGTCTATTTAACTTGCTTTAAATTAATAAAAATTATTTTTTAAAATATCTAAATAAAAGAAGGGAGTGAATTTTAATTAAAAATTACCTTAACATAATCTAAAAGAAGCTTTAGAAGTTGATATTCACTGGTCACTCTTTAACAAAATTATATTTAATAAATGTTAAAAGACTGATTATTCAAATAAATAACTTTTTTAAATGTTTTTGTCAAAAGTTTTACATAATTCACTAATTATCATTTCAAGTAATTTTAGTTAGGGTTGACAACCGTTTTACCGGCTACCCATTTTATCTAAAAGAACTCATCTAATACTTGTTATGTTACCTGTAATACTTGAAACATTTTCTTTTCATACCTGCGAATTTTAGTTTATAGCCGTGGGTATCCATGATAATTGCAAACATTTTTTTTAATTTTAAATAAAATTATTTAAAACAATTTTTAAAAATATAAACTTAGAAATTAATTTTAAAGTGCAATTCAAATAAATTGCACATTAAAATATTAATACAAATAAATTCAATTTTTCTCTAAAAAAATAAAATAAATGAGATGTACCAAAGTATAAGTTTTAAAAAACTATTTTTTTAAAAATAATTTCAACTTTATAGATCTAAATAAAAAAATATAAATATATGAAACCAAATTCAAAATAATTCTTCACTAGTTTACATTTCTTTTGGAAATAAATTATTTTGATAAGTTAATTTTAATAAAAGTACTCAAATAAAATTAGCTAAAAATAATTAATGATTAGTGAGTATTTACAATTGAATATCATGATATTAGTATATGGAGTTTAAGAACAGTAATTTTTATTTCGTTATTTATTAAATTGGTGTAATTTTCTTTTATGAAAAATGGGTAAATCGTGTGATACAGGCATGATTTCAAGTGAAGAAATCGTGTCATTTTCAGAAAAATGAAAAACACGATTGTGAAAGAGAAATCGTATCATATTGACACGATTTTGGTGGAAGAAGGAGAATTAAAATCGTGCTACACGATTTCAGTGAGAAGAAATAGAGCTTTAATCGTGTCAACATGACATGATTTTAGTTGTAACATTTATTTTTTATATATTTAGAATTTAAATATAAGATGTAATGATATGATAAGTCTATATTAATATAAGAAAATGTCACAAAAAATTGTAAATTTTTTGACAAGTGTAAGTATATGGTAAGAGCCTAAACTCTAAAAAAGCACAAAAAACACAAAAAAAAGAAAAACTAACAGTAAATGATAAATTTTCAAAAAAAAAAAAAAAATAGATTCGAAATGTCTAACGATTATTTTTCACCACATTCATTTTCTAATTTCAAGCAAATTTATGATCATTTAAAATTTGTTTGCCCTAAATTATCTATGATAATTTTATTCAATGTGAGGAGTCCACTATTAAATATACACAAAAAAATATTATTACTAAAATATTAGATTGAAATTTTTTTTAAACATTTTATATTATCTTTTAAAAAATTTGAAACATAAAAATAAAAACAAATTATTAAGAACTAAAATCATGCCACGTTAGCACGCTTTAACCAATATTTTTCTACACTAAAATTGTGATATGTTGACACAATTTCAATTCTATTATTTTTATTAAAATCGTTAAAGCGTGACGAAATTTATCCTTTGAAATACTTTTTTAAAATCGTATCACGATAACATAATTTCTTCACTCAACATCATCATGTTTGCGTGACACAATTTATCTATTTTGACAAAATAATTTTTTTTCAACAATTTAATAAATATAAAATAAAAGCACCACTTTAATACTTAAATCCGTATCTCCACCATCAATCAAAAGAAAATAAAAATATTTAGGATTATGATAGATAGATGTGAACTAAAAAAAACATAATTCAACTAAACTTTTAGTACAAACTAATAACTTGAATACAATTTTTTTAATTTAAAAACTTAATCACTAATATTCTAAAATAATTAAGTGATTTGGAGACTAATTTATTTTAACCTAAACTTGTATTTGGTTAGAGAGTATAAAGAGTGAGATGAGACAAACAAATTCAAATAGCCATTCTTTTGAGCTCCTCTAATATTGACATTTAAATATTGGTTTTGTAAATAAAATATATGTTTAATATATTTATGATTTGTCGTGAAAAAAATAATTGTTAACTAATAAAAAACTAATTAGATGTAATTTTTAAATAACTATTTTAACTTATCATACATATCAATTATATTAGATGCCTTTGCAAGAGAAATTATAAGAATATATTATTCTTATTACACTTTTTTATCAATTAAAATTTATTAAAAAATTATAAATAGAATTTTTAGTATAAATACATTAGATATTTGATTGAAGAAAAGTGAAATTCATTAATAATTTTTACTATATTTTTAAATATTTTCGTCTATTTCTCTCTCTGTTTTTCTTTACTAAATACTTTCATTTTAGTATTCTTTCTATTTTTCATATAAGCCATTTATTTTCTATTTATCGTTGATAACGAAAAAGGCTTGGTAGGTCGAATGTGAAAATAACACAACCATTTATATCTCAGAAAAAAGAAAAAATAAACAACTATTTGTGTTAGGATAACACGATAAAACGTTGTTGTGGTGCTAACGTAGCTGACGCTGCTGAATGAAAATCCTCAGTGGTAGGAACCTTTCTCTCTTTCTCTTTCACACTCACTTTCTCGCTTGTTAATTCTCTGAAGGAACAATCTTCACTCTTCACTGTGAACACAGTGAAACTAGGTTCAAGATACCTATTACAAGCAGAACCTTTCCACAATGTTTCTTAATTTTCGTTCTATGTGCAAAACTTGACCAACTAGGATTCATTCACCATCGTTATACCTCATTTTCCTACTTCAATCATGGCTTCACTGCTGAATACAGTGTCACCAGCTGCAAATTTATCCCCCAAAACAAAACGACCCACTTGTGGTGGTTTCTTGCCTTCCCAGGTTCCGAATCTCCACACTTTTTCCCTCAACAAGGGTTTTTCTAGGGTTTCGGCTTCGACCCAGATTGCCATTACCCCAAAAGATACGGTTTTTAATCTCCCCAATTGGAGGGGTGGGAGGAATGACCCAAGGGGTAGAGAGCTGAGGGTCTATGATGCATTTCTCCATTTAGAGTTTTTGGTGGGTAAGGGCCAAAAGCCAGAGGTGACTCAAGCAACTCAGCTTTTGTATGATCTTTGCAAGTTGAACAAAGCTAGAAAGGCTGTGAAGGTGATGGATATGATGGTTGATTCAGGTATTATGCCTGATGCAGCCTCTTATACATACTTGGTCAATTTTCTGTGCAAGAGAGGCAATGTTGGGTATGCACTTCAGTTGGTGGAGAAGATGGAGGCGCATGGTTTTCCAACTAGTACTGTTACCTATAACACTCTTGTTAAAGGCCTTTGCATGCATGGCAACTTGAACCAGAGCTTGCAGCTTTTGGATAAGTTGACAAAGAAGGGCTTGGTCCCGAATGCATTCACATTTTCTTTCCTTCTCCAAGCGGCGTATAAGGAAAGGGGAGTGGATGAGGCCGTGAAGCTTCTTGATGAGATAATTGCCAAGGGTGGAGAGCCTAATTTGGTTAGTTACAATGTGCTGTTAACTGGGTTGTGCAAGGAAGAGAGAACTGAAGAAGCTATCAGGCTTTTCAGGGAATTGCCTGCAAAAGGGTTCAGTCCTAGTGTTGTGAGTTACAACATTTTGCTGAGGATTTTGTGCTATGAAGGGCGGTGGGAGGAGGCGAACGAACTTCTTGCAGAGATGGATAAAGAGGAGCAGTCTCCCTCGGTGGTTACTTACAACATATTGATTACTTCACTTTCATTTCATGGAAGAACAGAACAAGCTTTCCAGGTTTTGGATGAAATGACAAGGAGTGGGTTCAAGGTGAGTGCTACTAGCTATAATCCCATTGTTGCCCGCCTCTGCAAGGAAGGGAAAGTGGATCTTGTTGTTCAATGTATAGACCAAATGATTCACCGACGTTGTATTCCTAATGATGGAACATACTGTGCTGTTGCAATGCTGTGTGAGCAAGCTAAGGTGCAGGAGGCTTTCCTTATAATCCAAAGCTTGGGTAATAAACAAAGCAGCCCTATGCATGATTTTTACAAAAACGTGATTGCAACCCTGTGTAGGAAAGGGAACACATATGCAGCCTTTCAGATGTTATACGAAATGACAAAGTATGGATTTACTCCAGATTCCTTTACCTATTCATCTATGATAAGAGGAATGTGTAGGGAAGGAATGCTAGATGAGGCCCTTAAGATATTCAGGATTTTGGAAGAAAATGACCACATTCCTAATGTTGATAACTACAACGCACTTATACTTGGATTTTGCAAAGCTCGGAGAACAGACATGTCAATAGAGATATTCCTGATGATGGTTAACAAAGGATGTGTGCCTAATGAGAATACCTATACCATTCTTGTGGAAGGGCTTGCTTTTGAAGAGGAGACAGATATAGCTGCAGACCTGTTGAAAGAGCTGTGTGGGAAACAGGTTCTGAGTCAAAGTACTGTTGAAAGGCTTTGTATGCAATTCGACTTCAAGGAATTAATAGCAGCAGAGTAGTGACATATACCCCCTAACTCAAAGTAAGTAGGCATATCTGCCTTGAGATATCAATGGAGTTTTCTCAGCTTGTTTGTCCCAAATACTTGGAATTTTGATTGAATATAATATCTAGAGATGAGTAATGAAAAGCCTCAAGCAGATAATATAATGCTCATTGCATTTTCTCCCTTGCTTTAGATTTAACCTATTTTGTTGATTTGAGTTCTTTGAGTGATTTGTATTATCCATTTGTAGATTTGTTTCTTGGTTACAAATTACTTTCCATGGCATTTTTATTTCATTGTGAATCCCAGATGGTACTAACATACTATTCATTACTTCCTATTATTTCCTAGTGCTTTTGAATTTCCCTTTTGGCATCCTAATTGAGTATGCAAGAGTAAATAGTACAATGAGTAAGATCAAGACTCTTAGTTAAATATTTCTTGTGCCCATTTTCTCTTCATTAATTGTTTGGAACTTTCAGTTTGTTGAAGGAGTATTACGCATTGACATTAAATTCCTCCCTGGCACTTTAGATATCAATATATCATGAAAAAGGTTAAAGATTATGTAAAAAGAAAAACATTAGTATGAATATTCTCACTGTATTTATTTCAAGGATTAAAAATATTTGAGAATATAAACATGGATGGAAATGTATCGTTTTCATGTTGAGTTGTAAAAGGATAGTTCCTGATATTATTTATGTGTGGAAAAGTAATACTTAGATGGGGTGTTTTTACTACAAATGAAAGTTTTAGGATTTCAAGAATCTGAAATTGAAATTATTTTTATTTTCATGTGTTTTTTTAAATGATATACTCAGCAATCGCATGTTTCTGAGAATGTCCTTTTCTACCTGATGCAAACTATTATTTTTGTAAAAGGTGAGAATATAACATTTTTCACAAAGAAAAAAATTATTGCGATATATATTTAAAAATGTAAAAGTATTATTATATAATATATATTACAAAATATATTTAAGTAATGAAATATTTTAAAACATGTGGACTGATGATATCAAAAACAATTTTTAAAGTACAGTATTAGTTAATTGTTTATAAAAACAATAGTAATTAAAAATATGTAAAAATTACTCTAATATTTCTTTAATGAATAAAAATTTATAAATAAAATGTTCTACGCTTTTAATGATATAAAATCAATAATAGATGAAGAATAAAATTCAAATTAATTTTTCATAATATTATAAAAGTCTTATTGATGTAAAGTAGAGACATAAATAAGGAAAAAATCTTTAGCCACTTTATTGAAAAAATAATAATTTGGTTTTTAAGAGTTCAGTGCTCTTTAAATCTTCTGTAAAATCAATGTTATCCTTTCTATTTAAATCACACTGACAACCTTAAAACCGCATTTGGACAGAAAAAGGTAGCAACAATTTTTTTTAGTAAATTATAAAGGACCAAACTAAACCTCTTAAAAGTAAAGATACCAAATTTAATTTTGTAAATGAAAAGCTAAAAAAAAGCATAATTTATCCTGAAAATAATTATAATTAATATAAGTGTATTTGTGAATTTATGAACAAGAAACTTATTAGGATATTTTTATTACAATAATTATATTCACATGACCCGTTATGAGCCTAGAGTGGTATTTTTCGTATAAAAAAAGGATGTAGACACTAAACAATTTACAAAGATTAATTTAAAGCGGATCGAGAAAATACAAACCTATTAAGCACTGCTGTGACCATTACTGATTAAATCAAAAGAAACAAAATAATCATTCAGATTCAATTTGACAACTAACATTTAAATATTTATTAACTGAGTAAATGATTATTTGGGGATTGGATACCAAATATGGTTACTTGATTACGAGAAATGCAATCATAGATAAATCAGAGAAAAAGCTTTTATTTGAACCTCGCTAGAGTATAGTAACATGTTATAAACCATAAGACCCAAATCATAAATAAAATCATAGGTTATAAAAATAAAATATTTTTCTATTTGAAAAACATGAACAATCAAATAAATGTAATTCATTTGAGTTGGTTCTTACATTGAAAAATACAATTTATAGTCTACATTGTATAACATCATCACTAAGCAACTAACTAAAATTTGCTTTGATAGGACAAACTCTCAATAATTTTAAACAATTTACAATTTTATATTTTCAATTTAAACTTAATTATTCCATATAGTACAATTTATTCTTCCAACGAACATTGTAATGGTTTTCGTTATCTTTAAAGTAATTTTAAAGTCCCACACAAGACTACTCTTATAATGAAAATGACCATCTTCTAAGTGACGTTTAAATATGATTACATGTGTGAAAAATTAGCAGGTGCAAATTTTGGAACCAGGTGCAAACTTTTGGAACCAGACATTATTTTTACTTTTAAAGATATAATAATTATTTTATGAAAGAGAAAACTTAAATGAACCGGACGAAAAAACTCAGGTAATAAAATGAAAGCTGAAAACTATAGGTCAATTTTAGCATCTCTGTAAAATTATCAAAATTTAAGATAACTCTTAAAATAAAATACTACTAATATATATAAGCTATTCGGGCAAACCAAGTATAAAAACCAGTACATAATTATATTCGAAAAACCACTTATCATAACAAGTTAACCCACTCAATAGTCTTAATGCAGTAATGCTAAACTTGGTCGTGAGATACGCCTCACCCCAACTAGACCTCATGATCACTCGAGGCATAACAACCCAAAATCTCATGACGATAGGAAGGAAAGCTCATCTGACTCCTGCTCAAGCACCTACTTAGATCTTTGTCTCATCTTTCGGCGCTTCCTCTTCAACCTCCTCATGCGCTTCTTCTTCCACTGATACATTGCAACATTATGTTAGTCTGATACAAAAGGGCAAACCAGAAATTTGTTGCAACAGCCATAGTATGTTAAGTACATATATATCCTGTGCAGAATGATACGAAACAACTTTTTATAGCACATACGAAGCAATGCCTATAGGCCTTTATCCAACATAAATGCAGTACCCCTTCATGATTTACTATCTGAAGTCAGAGAGTCAACTTAAAGAAACCAAGAGGTTATGATTTCACACAATTTAGAAGAGCCAAATTACATCCTTGATCACTCTCCACAATGCCAATTCCCTAGCCTTTCCTTTCAATGTATTTGACATTGGTGAAGTGAAAGGGAGGGTAGGAAAAGATAGAAATCCGTTAGTTTTACTTGGTTTGCCTAAAGGCTAAAATCCCTCCACACCCGTATTTAGGGAGAAAAAAAGACCTACATTATTAGAATGCGTCCACAAAACTATCCTTGAAAGTTTACTTACTCTCCCCTATATATTATTATTTCCTTTCCCCTTCCTTTGCACCAAAAGGATACCCTCTCTAACCTTCCCTTCCCCTGCTTTAAAATTTGAACCACACATGTAAAACAATCAGGTGTTTTTGACAGAAAATGCATAAAACAAAATTCACTAGTCAATTCAGAGAATAGGATTCAAGAATCATTGATTAACCTAAACTTGTTCCCCATCAAAATTAAAACAATTTCACCGGCCTCTTAACGTTTCACTACACGAAACTCCTGTCATTTGAGCAATTAGACAAGCATCCAGAGGTTGTACCACAAGCGAACACAAGAAACAATACCCATGTATTGAACAACACCTAATCCAGTCGAATCAAAATTCAAAACTAACCTAATCATTTTCAAATGAGATACTTGACACAATTCACTTTCTACCCAACAAGGCAGTTGCCAAAACCAAAACCAACAAACAAAATCCCCTTTTCAATTTCCAAAATCAAACAGTGCATCGAATTTCTTCAAATCGAATACAACAACAAACTAAAAATATCGAACTAGTTCATTTACAAGGAATACATAAGCAAATCAGAAAGAAAAAAAAAAAAAAAAAAAAAAATCAAAAAAGTTAATTAAAAAGAAAAAAAACAAAAATTAAAAAAAAAAAAAAAAAAGTCCATGCAAAATCAATATTGAAAAAAAAAAAAACACATCAAACATCATACAATCGAGTTAAACATCCTAATTCCTGTGAACAAAGACAAATTCATAATTATACTCAGATCCTAAAAAGTTCAGAACACGTAAAATATTAATAAAATAAAATAGGCATCATATAAACATGAATAACGAAAGGAAATGCGTTTAACCTTGGCTCTCATCTTCAACAACGAAAACTCTCACGCTTTTCTCTCAGATGTCGATTTTCTGCCGAAGATGATCCTTGAGTGTGAACCTGTGGCGACAAAAACCCTGGTTTTGGTATTTATAGCGATAAGCGCGAAGCCCTAACTGTTTTATGGGTCGGGTCGGGTTATGTGAGGGCATAATTGTAATAAGGAAAAAATATTTGAGGCAAAGTGGAGAAAAGAAAAAAGATATTCGATCAGAGATAAGTTGAGAACTTCCTCTCGCACTTCTTTCACATGATAAATTGCACATGATAAAATAACGTTCGGTGAAAACTAGTTAAAGTTAAAATACACCATCTTTTCACCAATAACAAAATGTAAAAATAATCATAACTTTTATTGTTATTATTATTATTATTATATTATTTCAATTTCAAGTTTGTTTGTTGAGATAATATAATTAAGGTCAATCATTGTATTTGATATATTGTTTGGTTCGAAGTTTGGAACTTCATCATAGTTTTATCCTAAAAAATATTTCAAAAATTTAATAGAGAAAGTTGTATTTAAATTATTCTTAACCTCGACTTATAGCGATGTTGAGTGCTAAAGGAATGAGGTTCGTCTTTAGAACCATTTTTTTATCCCCACAAGTGACACCATTGTTTTGACATCAATGACCCCAATCAGGATGACCTAGTTGTTTTCACCGCTATTATAGCCAATTGACGAGTTTGTAAGGTGCTGATTGACTAGAACAACTTTACCGATGTTTTTTACTGGTCGAGTTTCCAGAAACTTGATGTTTCTACTTTGCTCATTAAGTCATATCCAGATCCTTGATTGTGGTTCGCTAGTGAATGAGTGCAAACACGAGATCATGAAGTCATTTTGTTGTTGAAAGTTGACTTTATCAAAGAAGTTGTGTATACCATGTGACTGACTAATGTGGTAATGGTAAGGCATGTCCTAAAGACACATATGCCCCATCAAATATAGATCGATTGGTGGATAACACAATAGGGTACGAGTTATTTAGTTTTCTAGATGTATATTTCGGGTACAATAAAATTAAAATGTACTCACTTGATGAAAAAAAAATGACATTCATGACAGTATGAGCTTATTATTGTTACAAGGTAATGTCATTTGGTCTTAAAAATGTCGAGGCTTGTAAACATTTTTTTGCTATGATGACAAGTATATCAATTGCAAATGTATCAAGTAATAAATATATCATTGTCTTCCAAGGAACTTGTGGAATATAAGATAATAAATACAATTTATAAAAAAATAGACTACAAATAATTTCAAAGTTTAAATTTTTATGCGAGAAAAAAAAATTAAAATAATTAAAATATATTTTTGTATTTTTAATGAGCACTTGGAATGTGGAAAAAGAATTGAGAGAATATAAAGTGTAATTGCTAGGATTAAACTTTCATCAAACCCCACTCTCATGCATAAAATCAATTATCTTCTTTTCAAACAAATATCAAGGTCAACCCATAATAATACCCAAACCCTAATTCTTTAGGTGAATGAACCTAAGCTTATTTATTAATCATCAATTCCTTGATCATTTATATAAATAGAACTTGCAATTGCCACAAGTGTTTTAAGGCAATAAACGAATCATGCTCTATTTCTAGACACAAGCTTTCATTTAGTATTTCAATTTATATCCTTATTAAAAATGATATTTTCCAATATCCTAAGAATCAATTATCATGTCGTGAATCAGCACAACAAGACTTAATGCACAAAACCAAAATACTAACATTTTAAAAGAAAAACATGCATATAGAGACATATTTATGAAAACCAATATTGATTATATGAGAATTTAAACGATTACATCTAATTCCAACAAGATGGAAAGATGAATAATGGAAGAAGTTGGAAATACAAAGAGGAGAAAATGAAAACCCTCCAAACCCTAGTTGTCATCCCAAGGCTACATTTTCTAACTCCCAGTCTCCAGATGGAGTGGAGTCTCCAAAGTAGAGGAGTGTTTAGAAGTGTTTACCGTAATGTAAAGAGTCCTTTAAATAAATTATGATTTATGATGTTTGTGCTCGGTCCATATACAGTGGTGCCAGGCGCAATTGGATTTTATTGCATTTTCCAGTATTCTTAGCCCAACTAGTGCATCTTGAGCCCGACTCAATTAACTGGTCCAATAGCACTTGACTCAATTTTGTTGAGCCTGGCCCAGCTGTTAGCATAAGCATTCCAACTTTGACCTTATTTGCTCCTCAAGTATTCCAATCTTACTCTTCTTAACCTAAATGCATCATGTTCATTTATTTGACAAAATCAATAAAATTTAGAGTAAAATTTGATTAAAAACTCAAATGACCAATTATTTATAATAAGAATCAAAATATTTATGAAAAGAGATAAAAATATGGAATTTAGGAGGTTCTAAGCTTAGAAAGAGTTGATTTCATTATGAAAATAAGTCCAAAAATATCATAAAAAATGTTATCAAGATTATCTCCCAACATCTTACGGATAAGGTTTTCAAGGACCTTATCGACAACACTATGGAGGTTTATGTTGACGACATGGTGGTCAAGTCAACAACAATTGAGGATTATCCACTCCATTTGGAAAAAAGTCTCCAATAAGGTTAGAGAACATAACAAGTGCCAGAACCTCGAAAAATATTTCTTTAGAGTAGGCGGGGGAAAATTTATGGGGTTCATGATGACCTAGCAAGGAATTAAAGTCAATCCAGACAAGTGTAAAGCTATTTTAAGTATGAAGAGCCCAAATTGTTTGAAGGAGGTTCAATGTTTAAATGGGAAACTGTTAACAAAATTTGCAATGATGACAAGTGCACCGGTCGCAATGTAGCAGGAAATAAAATACGTTTAGCTTTTGAAATCAAACTCAATCAACCAGAGATGTGCAACTACTGGGAACAGAGTGCAACTTTTGGCTTATTGTTCTAGTAAGATGATCTCAATGCAGAGAGTGAATCTCATCAAGTTTAGGAATGAATTAGCTATTTTTCCATCTTTGGGTAACCTTCGATTAAGGAATTAACTTGGTTGAGCAATAGGAACTGCGTATGTGAGCAGGGAGTGCAAATTTGTTATTTTTATTTAATTCCAAGGCTTGATTTTTTAGATTTTTTTTTATTTTTACTTTTCATTTTTTATATATAAAAAAATATTTGGACTGACTTGTTGCTTTAGTCTTTACGTGTTCTTGTCACCATGATTGGATCATCCGTCAGACTTGGGATATTAAAAAGTGTTTCTTAGTAGGTAACCCAAAGATTCAATTCGCTTAAACTTGTTTCACCACCCAACATAATTCATTGTGCCCCTAACACAAATGGAACATTTTTGTCTTGGGTAAGGATGGCGCTTGACGCCATTTGCATTGAGCCTGACGTGTATCAAAATTTTTCATTTTTAGGTGCAGACCTGAGATGGCACTCTGTGTTATATTATGGCGGCCGACCCCAACAAGTAAAAAAAGAATGAAATTTTGGGCATGGGTTCCAACCCCATTTGTAGGAGAGTGCGATCATGCTGAGGATGCAAATGTTAATAATGTGGAAGAAGAAGACTATATTCTATGATGATCAAGATTTGTTGGAAAATAAACCTTTGGAAGATGTTATTTTATTTTATTTATTTTATTTTTTTTTACTTTTGTTCTTTAAATTTCATTTTTTATTTTCATTTTTGATAATAAATTGTGTAACTTGGCTGATGTGACATATATGATGCATTTTGTTGTATAACTTGGAGTGAGTTTTGCATGTCATATTGATGAGAATTTCTTGTGTTGCTCTCTATTATAAACTATGAATTGAATGGGTTTGTCGCAACCGGGGTCACGACAGAGACGATGAACAAAATAAAATTATTTTTAATTTTCAAAACAGAGGAGTCGCCACCATAGTTTACTATGAAAAATTATGGAAAAACCAAAAATATAATAAAACAAGTATGCGAAAACTAGATTTCAAGTTCGGGAGTCGGTTACGTGTGGGGAAGGTATTAGCACCCCCACAACGCCCGTCCTAAAACAGTACTTTTAATTAAATAAACAAAATGAGTTTAATTTTCAAAATATTTATTTTTCAACAAAAAATGAAAATAAAAAACAAAAGTATTTTTTTATTTTTGAAAGAGGGCCCGACAAGGTTTGACCTTGCTCCTACGTATCTCTATCAAGTGTGGAGAATCAGGATTACGTAGTTCTTTGGATAAGATTATTTATCGGGTTGATATTTTTATTGGTGACATTTTTGTAATAAATTTTTAATATTTGATATTAAAATGATTTATTTCCAAGTTTCGTATTAAATATCTCGTGACGCGTGTGGCCATTTGATATTTAAAAAACATTTAGAATAATAATATTAAATATCGTATGACGCGTATGGCTATTTGATATATAATATTATTAAAAAAATAATATTCCAAAATTTTATTTTCTAAAATTTATATTAAATATCGTATGACTCATGCGGCCATTTGATATTTAAAAACTTTGGAATAATAATATTAAATATCGTATGACGCGTGTGACCATTTGATATCTAATATCATTAGAAAATATAATATCCCAAAATTTTATTTCCAAAGTTTTATATTAAATATCGTGTGACATGTGCGAGCATTTGATATTTAAGAAACATTTGGAATAATAATATTAAATATCGTATGACGCGTGTGGCCATTTGATATTTAACATTATTAGAAAATATAATATCCCAAAATTTTATTTCCAAAGTTTTATATTAAATATCGTGTGA
>Ga0099824_1006998_pt1 | contig 15174 bp, 7 predicted proteins | sample SiratrowhiteBW_FD_76837 | JGI IMG/M metagenome (GOLD analysis project Ga0099824, IMG submission 76837) | Root nodule microbial communities of legume samples collected from California, USA - Siratro white BW | ecosystem: Host-associated > Plants > Roots > Nodule | place: USA: California...
AGATAGATAGATAGATAGATAGATAGATAGATAGATAGATAGATAGATAGATAGATAGATAGATAGATAGATAGATAGATAGATAGATAGATAGATAGATAGATAGATAGATAGATAGATATTGGATGATTTTCGTGAAACATAAATCAAAAAAGTAAGATTTGTACTTTTAGGAACAAATTGAATAAGATTTGCATCACACATTCTTTCGTCCTTCAAGATTTCAAATTTCAAAAATCTTATTTTTTTGGCTTGGGATATTAGGTAAGATTTGCAGCATACATCCACCCGAATTTCAACATTTCAATTTTAAAAATTCAAAAAACAGTTTTTGGCGCATTATGATGTTGTTTAAGATTTCAAAGTGATATTGAAGCCAAAAGAGAACATGAAGCAAATGATTGAAAGCTTGTCCTTTCAAGCAGCAAAAGTTCCTCTCATTTTGCCCTCGCAATACCACACCTTGTACACAAAAACATGCCCTAAATGTGAACGATCCCAAGGAAGATGAAGGGTCCAAAGTTTAACAGGGCGGGAAGGAACTCAAACTGTGAAACATCACAACCTTCTTCTTCTCTCATTTCCCACATAACTATGGTTAAGGAGATATGTGGAAAATATTTCGGAGGTGGGAAAGAGTGGAAGAAGTGGTTATATCCAGAAAGTTAAATCGTTGGGGGAATCGTTTTGGCTTTGTACATTTTTGTAATGTTAAGAATGTATCCAGATTGGAGTCAAAACTTGATTCCATACACATTATCGGAAAGTCGAAAGCCAAAAACCAATTTCCAATGTATCCCAGTCAACCAAGGTTTTAGAACATAAACCCAAGGTTGTGAAGAAGTGGATAGCGAAGGTGGGGAAACACTCTATGGCAAACGTCAGCAAGTCAGAGTGGAATGGCCAAATTATCAATATTGCACCACTTAAACTACCGTGGCTTGAAGAAAGTTGGGTTGAGTTCACGGAGGAGTATTTGCCATTAGAGGTAGTTCGTGAAGAATTATTGCAGGAAGGTCTGGGTAGTTTAAGGGCAAGATATCTAAGAGATAACCAAGTGCTTCTTACTGGTCAAGATGGGGTAAAAACATCTGTAATAGTTGAAGGAAACAGGAAAAGTTTAGGACAAATCTTCAAAGCTATTGAACCATGGAACGGTGGTCGAGTGGTCGGGCACAAAGTCATTTGAATCCGATGTCGAGGAGTCCCTTTGACTCTGTGGACAGCGAGGTGTTTAGGGAGATACTATCATATGTGGGTACATTGGTGGAAGTGGACGAGGTCACGTTAAATTGGGAGTGCGTTGAGTATGCGAGGTTGAAAGTTAGACTGGCTGTGGCATCCATGGTGAAATTCTTTAAAGAAATTCAGATCAACGATAAAGTGTACCAAGTATTAGTGGAAGAGGAGCATTCGTATTAGGAATTTTTTAAACATTCAAGATGGTATAATGATGGTGTTGTAGACGATTCGCATTCTTCAATGGATACAAGGGTGGGGGAGACTATTCACTCTGGTGAAATTGGGTGGGAGGAGAAGGAAGACGAAAGGTTCATGGAGGAAGAGAAGGAGGGATGCCGCAATCAATGTCTCTTTGGTGGGAGGGACAAGTAGGTGGTTAAGGTGACTCAGTGCCAGACAAGAATGCCAAGGATAATGTATGCAAGGGATTTCAGAATAATTACAACTGACAGTGTAGTTAATAAGGGCACATTACACGAGGTGGAACATTGGGGAGCCCAACGGGTGAAAGAGTTTCATTCACCCTCTGTCTCTAGTTAGTTGTGTAATGCAGATGTGAATTGGGCCAACAAAACGGACATTAGTGGAAAAGCCACGTGTGAGTATAGTGGAGGTGCAAATGTAGGGGCAAAAGTTGGGTTCTATAATGGGCCTCAAGCCCAAACCAATACCCCTAGAAACCCTAGCCCTCCCAATCCCTTGGTTGGGGGCCAACGGTAGCCTCTGTTAGAGGGCGGCACCGCTGCCATGGAACCAGCCTGTCTCAGGGAAGACGACGTCGACATCGATGCTGGCGGCAAGGGCGGTGTTACATTTCCCACTAACGGCGGCGCTACTCGTGACGCTGCTGGAGCAGGTACAGGTGGCGTTGGCGACAACAGTGGTCCCGGTGACGTTACTGTTGGCGACGACGCGACTCATACGACAACGATGCTCGTTGCAGCGTCAGATTCGGCGGAGTTGTAAGGAGCAACGCTGTTGGAGCTGGTGCAAGAGGCGCTAGCAGCGTCGTCGACAAAGGTGTTGCTGGCGCTGTTACTGGCGACGTCAGTGGCTATTCCGGTGGTGGTGTTCGAAGCAAGGCAGATTCTAGTGGTGATGAAGGTGGCTGTTTTGTATGTGTTGTGGGTGACGGAGGAGCTGGTGTGGATGGTGCTGGCGACGGCATGGGCGGTGCTGCTGGCTACGGCGTGGGCGGCGGTGCTGGTAACGGCATGGGCAGCGATGGTGGCGACGACGCCGACATTGGCAGTGGTGGTGCAACCAAAGTGTTGTTGATGGAGGTTGATAATGATGAGGTTGCAGGGTGTTCATTAAGTGGTTTTGTAGAAAAAAATTTCCTTTATTAAGTATGGAGTTCATTCGTCTACAAGAGTGTTAGATGAGCTCATTGATTTACGTGACCAAGGGAGTTTTCAAATTATTCTTGGGGAGACATCGGACAGAAGGATCAAGTGTTCGGATAAGGGTACTGAAGAGATGAGTCTTTGGGGGATTCCCAAAGAGATTGGTATAGTTTGCCAAGAAAGTGAAGACAGTATTATCCAAAAGTTCTCAAAGATGGAACTTTTATGACATTGGTTCCAAAGAAGGATAAACCATCTGAGCTGAATGAGTTTAGGCCGATTTCTCTAGTCGGTTGTATTTATAAAATTCTCTCAAAGGTATTGGCGAACAGGTTGAGGAAAGTGCTATCTAGTGTTATTGATGTTAACCAATCTGCGTTCCTTGAGGGGAGGGGTTTGATGGACAACGTTCTAGTAGCAAAGGAAACGGTGGATTTCTTAAAGAAGGAAAAGAAGAGTGGGTGATGGTTAAAGTGGACTTTGAAAAAGCCTATGACTTGGTGAACAGGAAGTTCCTTTATTACATGATGGTAGACTTGGATTCAGTCCTTTATGGATTAAATGGATCAAAGCTTGTATGGAGTCGGCTTTAGTGTCAATTCTGGTGAATGGCAGCCCTACGAAGGAGTTTAAGCCAAAGAGGGGTCTTAGGCAAGGCGATCCGTTGGCGCCTTTCCTCTTTCTTATAGTAGTCGAGGGCCTAACAAGGTTGATGACGAATGCTAGCAGTGCAGGTATATTTAAAGACATTTAGATGGGCAGTCAGAGAGTGTAGGTTGACCTATTGCAATTCGCAGATGATACGTTATTCTTTTACAGTCCTACGTATCACAATGTGCTGGTTATTAAAGTTATGCTGAGATCCTTTGAGTTGGTGTCAGGACTTAGGGTTAACTCTCATAAGAGTACAGTTGGGCCCGTGGGCATTTCTGAGCTAGATGTACGTGTCTTCTCAAAATGTCATAATAGCATACACATGGGCCTACCTTTTAAGTACCTTGGTATGCCTATTGAAGGAAACCCCAGGAAAAGTGTGTTCTGGAATCCCGTGGTGGAAAAGATCAAATCTAGGTTATCGAGATGGAAGGGGAGATTGCTTTCAGTGGCAGGTAGGATATGTCTGATTAAGTCTGTTATCAGTGATTTACCCTTATTCTATTTCTCATTTTTCAAAGCACCTGTTAGTGTTTGTAACCAAATTAGCCGTATTCAGGCACAATTTCTGTGGGGATGGGGCCATGACAGTAGGAAGATTGCTTGGGTGAAGTGGAAGTAGATATGTAAGCCAGTTGAATATGGTGGACTGGGTATTAAGGATATCGATTTTTTTAATGATGGCTTGCTTGCTAAGTGGAAATGGAGGTTAGGGATTACTAAGGAGGGCTTGTGGTGGGAAATCCTACAAGCTAGGTACGACTGTTGGCGAAATATAGGTGTATCTTGAGATTCTAATAAGGATTATGTGTGGTGGAAGGATTTGATCAGGGTCTGTAGTAATGTTATACAAGGGATTTGGTTTGTCAGAGATGGTCGGTGTGTTAAATTTTGGAGTGATTGGTGGATGGACAACAAAGTGTTGAAAGACAAGTTCCCAAGGTTGTACTCTATTTCTTTAAATAAAGAAAGCTTGGTAGGTGACGTTGCTGAGTGGGATGGTCGTAGGACCTCTCGTTGCACAACTTGGAACCTTAGTTGGCGAAGAGAGAGGTTCGAATGGGAAAAACACCTTGAAGAACAAATGTTGACCTTGATCTCAAATGTAAAGTGGGATGTCAGGAGAGAAGATAGGCTGGTGTGGGTGGGTGAGGTTACCCAGGAGTATACAGTCAGGTTTGGATATAACATCTTGATTGGAGAGAGCTTTATGCAGTCTTTAGTGTCTTTCAAGTTGTTGTGGAGTTTAAGTGTTGCCCCTTCAGCGATTGTGGGTGTGTGGAGGATATTGTTAGACAAATTGCCAACTAGACTTAACTTAGCAGGAAGGGGAGTCAGTTGGCAAATCCGCTTTGTCCTCTGTGCCAAGATGGTGTTGAATCCGTTGATCATTTGTTTAATACTTGTATTGTGGTACAACAAGTGTGGGACCAGTGCGACATGTGGATTGGAAAGGTGGGTGGTAGACATCAGGCCACTCATGTCAATTTTCAGAGTTTTTGCTTATTGGGCCAAAAGTAGAGCGTTAATAGAGCCTGGAAAGGGTTGTGGGTAGCCATTGTATCGGAAGTATGGAGTAACAAAAATAAGGTGGTATTCAAGGGTGGGGTCGTGGATGCTGATGAAATCTTCAGTCTAGCTCAACTGAAGGGCTGACTGTGGGCTAAGTACAAGATGAAGAGAACCTCATTTTCTTATTCGGATTGGAATTTCTCTCCGGTATTGTGCCTCCAATCATTGGCATAGCAACTCTTGAGGTATGCTTGAATGGCCCCCCTCCCTACTATGTACGTGGATCTGTATTTGTATATATTTTTTGTGTATTCATCTTCCTGGATACTGGTTCTATTCTATTTCAGGTGCCCCTAGGATCCTGGTTTTTGATCTGTCTAGTAGAGTGTCTTTTTGTATGGATTTATGTTTTGGTAGTTGTGACACTTATTCTTGGATAGGGTGTGATGTACAACGGTTGGAACGCCCCTTAAGTGTTCCTTTTATTTTATTCATTCTTTGCTGTTAAAAAAAATGAAGCAGATGAGTTTTCAATCAAATTAGAAATCGCAAGGAATAAGTTGAAGAGTTATTCTAAGCTAATGTTGTTGTTAAAGGACTAGACTTAAATATGATGTCTAAGGTAAAGTCTTTCTCTAAATTAGTTTAACACCAAATGTATTTAGTTGTTATACCATTTACTTCGATAATTAACCTTGTGTATGTGTTTATGTTTTATTGGGCATAAATGGGGAGATAAGAAGTATAGATTGGTTTTTCTTTTACTTGATCAAATGATTCAAGAAGAAAACTGATGGTATTATTTTGTAATAAATTATAGGGCATACATTACCAAGGGTGTGAGTTAAGAGAGACTCTTGTTCCTATTGGTTATTACCATAGTCAACTTTTGGCTTGGTGTGTGAAATTTTAAGGCATACTAGTTTTGGTAACATAAAAAATTAAATTTCTAGTGACTGAGCAGACAATGGGTTTTTGATTGTGTAATGATGTTTGGAAATAATGTGTAGTGTTTATTTTTTTCAAGATCATATGTAAATATTGTGTAGTGTTTATTTGTAGGTCTAACTAGTGTTTGGTGTTTTCTTGATGACAACAATGCTGAGATGCAAGCATAGGGCAGATCTCATGCAGCGGGAGCCGGTGACATTCTTGGCCACACAAAAATGAGGTTGCCTATGCCACCATCAATAACACTTGCAAATTAATTGGAGAGTCTTAAACATCATTTTACTGATATTTATTTATTTTAACCAACTTCCTAATAGTGATAAGAATAATGATAAGTTTTGGATATTTTTTTTTATATTTAGGTTAATTGGTCTTTAATTGAAAATTTTATTCAATTTGATGAAATTATTAGAAATTTTCCAAATTTAAGCATGTTTCGTATTTTGTCCATAACTTTTACTATATACCTCAAATTAACTTAATTTTTATGATGTTTTACAAATAACTCGAAGATCTATAGATATTATTAGAGGGTCCAAGACTAATTATTCTTGAGATATTAATAAAAAGTTTAAATTTTTTAACAATGTGGTTATTTATGATTTTTTAAATAAGAACTTTGTCCAATTTGTGCGCTTTTTAACCAATATTAGAAAAAATAAGTTAAAATTTCAAGATTTTGTTTTCGATTAAATATATATTTTTGAATTTAATTACCAAAATAGGTTACGAAGTTCTTTTGTCAGAAGTGATGCATTTAGAAAATAAAAAAAAAAAAAAGATTCAGAGGTAGCCTGAAGAGAGAAAAAAGAAAAAAAACTTGTAAACCGTAAAAAGAACTTCATTTCAAATAAAATTATTGGTGGAGTGATTTTTCTAGTAAAAAACTTATTTTTTTCTCCTAACGTTATTGTTCTAAGTAATTATAAAATAATTCTACAAAATCTTTCCACACATTGTAAACAAATTAAATTCCATAAATTTAATGAATAAGAACAAATCTCAGGACTTCAAATGAAGAAATTAATAATATTAATTATTTTTAAACTTTTCTAATTGCATATTGGAATTAAAGTTGGAAAAATTAAAGTACTCATGCTTTCCTATTTCTATAATAAGTTAAACCAATACATTTTTTTAAAGTAATACATTCTTATTGATCAATTTATTAAAAACTGTAATATCATAAATTTGATTTATTAAATCGAAATTAGACTCACAATTTATAATTTTGTAATTTTTAACCTATTAAACTCAATAATAAAACATGTTAAGGAAAAAAACATATATTTAGGTGTGTTGTTACAATTCTTTTTATACTATGTGAAATTTTTATAATAAACCTCATTCATAAAAATATAAAATCCAGTCATCATTTTTTTATTTAAAGCATCTAAAATATAAAAAACAATAAACCAATACAATGTGTTCATCTCATTATATCAACAATTGAATTCCATTACATACAAGACCATAAAACAAAATTAGAAGTAAATTGAACCTTTCTTTTTTAATATCAATATATACAGAAAGTATGTAGAATTTTTTAATTTTAAATTATTTCAGTTATCAAATGGTTAACTTTGTATATTACACTCTACATTCCAAAATTTGTATATTCCACTGTTTGATAAAAATGTATGGGACAGAAAAGTACGGGAAAAAGATTGGTGTGATGGAACAATTTAACACACTGTTAGTAATGGTTTTACTGTTAAATTATAATATTTAGAAATTTAATTATATTTTTATATGTTTTTTCTTTCTTTAACGAATTAGGTTAACAATACCAAATTATCAAGTTGTCAAAAATCAAAATGAAAATTTAATTAAAATTCGAATTTGTTATTGCTTCTAACTTATGGAGAAGAGTTAAAAACTAAATATTTATGTAAGAAGTCAATATTAAAATGCGTTTAGAAAGAACTATAGAAGTAATGGGTTTATACATATTTTTTGTCGAATTTTAATTCATGTGAGACAAATTATTTCTTTTAACAAAAATATATTGAGAAAGTTGTTTTTAATAAGAAATATGAGAGCAGTGAAGAAAATTTTGAAAATCACATTCGCTAAAAAAGAGTGTTATGGATATATCAACAAAATTATGTTAAGAGTATTATTGAAAAATTCAACAAAAACATTAGAAGTCAGAAAATAAGAAAATGAGTTGTGACATTTTCTCTTAATTATCGCAATTTTGTTTTATATTATAAAAGTTTTATTCGGGGAGATTGTTCTTGAGAAAATCAGCCTTTGAGGATCACCATTCAAGGTTGTTTATTATATTTGATGTGTAAAAATTATAAATTTATGATTTGTTGTTTAGGTATTGCATTTTTTAAAACAAAAAAAATTGATCTATAGGCTACAAATGTTACACAAAAGTAACGTCAAACCAAAATGTAAATGATAGAAGTCATCAAATAAGAAAATTTTATTTAACAAATGTATTATTAAAATTTTATTACTTTATTTTATTATATATTTTTATAAAGTTTCAATTTTGAACCAAGCTTATTCAAAAATTATAATTTAATATATTATTATTTCATATTTAATATCGTACCATTTATTATTATTTTTTATTTAAATTTTAATTGTTCTATTGTTAACAAATCAAATTCATATAGAATATATTTATTAAAATAAAAGTTATTAAACTACAACAAATAATAAATTATGATTGAACAAAAGTAAGAAAAACCATTATATTATCAATGTATTTAATATTTATTATTTAATTTTAATTTTCATGTTTTTTTTAAATAAAATTTTTATATTTTTCAATCAATAGACAGTAGTCTAAATATTATTTCTAGAAAACTACTATAAAACTAAAATAAACTTTTTATATGACAAATTGATTCTGAATGATAATATAAAATGTATCTAGTTTTTAGTTCAATTTATTAATTATGCTTTTGTGTAATAAAAATTGTGTATTTTATCATGTTAGTTAATAATAAATAATAATTTTTTTCTGTTATTTTTTTTTGCTATTTTTTTTAATTTACTATGTGTTAATGAAGAATTAAAAAAAAATGACGGGTTTATATTTATATATATTTTATATAAGATTAATTTTAAGAAAAGATATGACTCCTGTAATCATCGGTTGTAATTTATTTCCTCTAAAAATATAGCTAACGAAAGACTTAGATAAAGATACTAAGTTCATCTTTAAAGATTGGTATATAATATTCGTTATTTATACTATTTTGTTAATATATTTTTCTTCTATGCGTAGTTAAATTGAGAAAATGCATTATAGGTTTAAAGTGATTCCGGTATGTTGTATGCGTACTTTATACGGGTTGAAAAAAGAAATAGACAATTATTTGCTAAACTCTCCTCTTTTCTTATCTCTATTGGTTTCATTCAATTAAAATCACATTATTCTCTTTTTTCTGTAAAAACTTTAAGTACTTCCACTCTCCTTCTTCTTATGTATGTAGGTGACATTATTATTATAGGGGACTACTTATGAGAAATTGAAAGGAATAAAAGACTTACTAAATAACTCCTTCAAAATCAAAGATGTTGGAGACAGTCAAATATTTCTTAGGATTGGAAGTTGCCATATCCAAGAAAGGAATTCGCTTATACTAAAGGAAATATGCTCTTGACATATTAACTAAAACAGGAATGCTTGACAGTAAGGTTTGCATTGCATTATCCCTCTTATGTGTAACAATAATTTTTTTTTCAAGCTGTAGAAAAATTACAGAATCCATAATCCTACAGTAGACTCATTGGAAAACTCTTATATTTCACCAACACACGATCATATATAAGTTTTGTTATACATTAACTTAGTCAAATCCTACAAGAATCAACAATTCATCATCAACAAGCTGCTTGAAATGCTCTATGCTACATCAAAGCTAACCATACTAAGGGGTCATTCTTTGCAATAGATTCAGAAATACAAATCAAGGCCTTCAGTGACTCTGACTGTGCATCTTGTCCAAACACAAGACGATCCTCAACTGAATAATGCATTTTCTTAAAATCATCTTTGATTTCGTGAAAAGAAAAAAAAAACATTATTTTTCTTTTTTTCTACCGTAAGGTAATTCTGAAAAAAAAAATGTGCTCAAATTTTTTAATGATGATACCATTATAACCTAGGTTTTAGCAAGTTTTCTAAAAGAAAGCAACACGCAGATATCAAAATATAAGATAAAACTACTACTTTACAAGAAGACCGATGGTTTGTTTATAGTCCTGCGAAGAAAGATGAGGTGGATAAGTCTATTTGCTAAAGGTGAATTCTTTTCTCAAATTTTATTGGAAAATTTGCATTCTTTATTTTGTCAATAAACATGGTGGTAAATATTCAGCTAGCTGCAGTGCATTGAATATATTTTGAGAGAAAAGTGGTCGCCCTTACATACATTTTATTAATTATCATTATTTTATTTATTAATTAAGTAGAATAATGAAATAGAGATTTTCTATTCCAAGAAATCATTTAAGACACTTATGAATTTATAATGTAATAATAATGTGATATTTTCATAAAATCTTGATATGCAATTTTTAATGTCTTCTTCAAATGTTACGTCGTAGTATATTACATTTGTTGACTAAGTAACAACTACTCAATTGTATGTTTCTTTTCAACCTTGATTGCAGGGTTAAAAGACTTAATAGGCACAAGGTTTCTCAAAGGCTTTTAAGTGAAACAAGTTTGTAGGACTTTTGTAATTAGTATTGTCATGTCATATTTCATTAGGAGTTTACGTGTATAAGAATTGTTTTGAAAAAATTGCATATGGGTCTTTATTCATTTTTGGAGAATTGGTGTTGTATTTATGAGACTCTTAAATTTATGTAATAACAGTGTTAAAAGTAATGTGTTGCTAATATTATTTTTAACATGATATATATTCTATTTTTTATAAACTTGTTAAAAGACTAATCAATAATATTATTTTTTGTCTCATTATGAATTTCTTTTCATATTATCTTAAGAAGTGGACTTTAAGCATAACTCATGCATGGAAGGAGATAGTCTTGGTTGATTCGATAGTGGCTTGATGATATGTGGCATGATGTTCCCAACAAACCTCGCTAGGATAGACTCTGAATGACTCTGATATCATCTTAAGAAATGGACTTTAAGCCTAACTCAATCCTACAAAATCGGTTTGTAAGGTGAGGGTTACATCTAATTACAAACTATGAAATCACCTTATCCCTAGTCGAGATGGGATCTCCTACATAAGACAAATGGAGATACTAAAAAATAAAATAATATATATTTTTTTAATTTAAACCACACTTATCCACTACTAGCTAAAACCTGATTATTCTTTTGGAACGTGTGTGTGTTTGAAGGATGTCTTTACAGAAGCTTTAAACAAAAGAGTCATTGCAACTTATTTTCTGGTCGTTGAGAAGTTCGAGCTCATATGAATGTCTTCCTTTTGTCTAATCATCTTGAAGATAAAAGATACATTAAATATGCTACATGCATGCATTAAATGCTCTTCACCTCTTGAAGCAACATTCTAATAACATTCTAATAGCTGATAATGCTTATTTGTCCTTGGTCAGCATGTTATACTTGAAATTATGTAAAACACATAATTATACAGGCTAGATAGTCTTTTCAAAGTAGATAATGCACTATGGAGTTGTTGAAGCATAACAACATTAACTCTTTTCTCAAGAGATCTTTGTTCATCTCATCTTAATAATATATATATATATATAATTCATCTTTTAAAAGAATTAAGAAACTCTTATTTGTAATTTGTCTCAAATGTCAACTTATCGGACTTCCATTTAAAAGAGTTGATCACCTTTTTTTTTTTTTTTCTAAAAACAATTTTTAAGATTATATACTTAGTCTTGTTTTGAGTTGAAAATTTTGGCTCAACATACTTCAAAAATATACTATTAACTTTGATTATATTTTTAATATATATATATATATATATATATAGATATGTTTAAAAATCATTTGATTATGTGAATACCTTCTACATTTTTAATTAATTAATATTTTTAATAACATAAATTAAAATAATTATTATCTTAACATATTAATATTTTAAAAAAAAATTCCGTACTGTTTTTGTTTTGCCATTTTCATTTTGACGAATTAGACAGAAAAAAACAAAGTAGATTAAAAATATTTTTTCAATTTGCATCCTAATTACAGTCCTATAAATTAACAATTTAGAAAGTATTTATGAATTCTGATATATATTTTGATGGTTCAATCTAAAATGTTTTTTTTTTCTCAACGACAGTTCTGATATTTCAACACCACTTGAAGGTGCATAAGCGTGTAGAAGAAAGAAGCCAGATGAAAACACTAACTTAGCCACCAAAATTTGAAAACTAACAGATTCGCGTAAATCATGACCCACTCTACTACTTCAACAAATAATAGTAAAAATCTAAATTCTTATTACTTTTTCTTTTGAAGAGAAAATTTGTATTTATAATATATATATATATATATATATATATATTATAAATAAAAAATCTCCTTTATATAAAGAGAGAGATAGATTACACTTCAATTTTATGTAGAGAATTTATTCCAGAAACATTAGTAGGAATAAATATACAATTTGGTATAACTTTTATTAAGATTGAGTGGTATGTTTACTAACATTCTTTTATAGTGTTATCGGTTAATAATATTCAATAATGAATTATTCTGCGCATAAACAATTATAGTTATAGAAAAAAAAAATGATTTGAGATCTCTAAGAACAAAGGAATGTAAGTGGTGTTATTAATTGTGTAGATATTTGATAACGGCCAATGTATTCCTAAAATTAAAATTAGAATTCTGTGTAAACCTTTTTCACTATTATCAATTTCTTCTTTTTTTATTGCCATTAACATGCTAAAATATTTTTAAGTTTTCCAAATATATGGAAATAAAAGGCAAGTCAGAAGTACATTTATACAATAATATTAAATTTTGTAATTATGTATTTAAAATTTGTTTGGTCCATAACTATTTTGACATGCTTTAAATTTGTTGATAAAAAGACATGTTTTATATTTGAATTTATTTTAGTTTGAACCATATTTTACAAATTAAATCATACTTTAAAATATTAAATAAAACTTTAAGATTGTATTCCCGTCTTCAAAATATAATTTGCATTATGGAACCTTGTTTTACATATCAAATCAACATTTTAAGATATTAATCTGATAAACTAGTTACAAAATTTAATTTTTGTTATTGAACCTTGTTTTACACATCAAATTAGCATTTTAGGATATTAGACCGATAAACTAGTTACAAAATTTTGATGAAGGACAAGACAATCTTTATTAATTAGATGACAAATTAACTTTGAAAGTAATTACTTTACCCTATTTGGGATTGGAAACAAATAGAACATATTCAGAAACTAACATATGCGGTTACAATAGTTTTATTCATGTTATACGACAATCTGGTTCAGCAATATAGCATATGCAGTTATATTAGGGAAGCTCTATTCATTTTAACCAAAGTACTTATTAGATTTGTGTTTATCATAGTAAACATTAATGAATGCATTAGGGAAACTCTATTCATTTTAACCAAAGTACTTATTTGATTTGTGTTTGTCATAGTAAACATTAATGAATGCATAATAAATTATTTCTTGCAAACTCAATTGGTTGAGAAAAAGGGAAGAAAAAACCTAACTTTAAATGAAAACAAAAATACCATTGTTATAAAGCTAAACCAGTCTCACTGCCATTTGGCACCGCCGTAGATATGCATAGGAAGATTCTAGAAATAGGAAAAGTATGGGTTAGGATTACACAGTTAGTTTTGAGGGTGTTATTGTAAAAGGTAAAAATAAACTTTGTAATTAGAATTTTCTTGCTCCTAAATAATGAAAAAAAAAAAAACACTTCATTCAAAGCTTCGAGATTGGTGACAGAAAAAATAACTTTCCTATTTAATTCTCCTCAAACAATGCTTGGGCCTCTATCTTCCGCCCAAGCCGCATTCTTCTTGCAGACAAATTCTTCCTACACCCTAATAGCTTCTTCCTGCACCCTAATAAAAATTTTAAATCCCACCTTTGCCCTTTACGAAATTACCTAAATATCCTTTCTTTAATAGAAAGGTTTCTTCTCCTCGCGCACGATCATAACCACAGTGCTTGCTACAGTAAAGTTTTCTCTCAAATTCATCTTTTAGAGCATCGTTTTTGAAGATTTGATGTGTGATTGAACGGTAGAACAGATTTTCCAACGATTGTGAAGGGTTTATCAGTGGCAAAGAACGACGGGGAGGTAAGATTTTTTGTTTTGGTGTATTTTTTAAATTTGTCGTAGGGCACCCAGATGAACCCCATCCGGTTGTCATTTTTTAAATTCAGAGAACTGGACAGGGTATTCATCCGGTTTGTATAATGACAACCGGATGTAGTGTGAAGTGGGTGTCATCCGGTGAATAGGCTGTGAACCGGACACCCCTTCGTCCGGTTGTCAAAGTGAAATTACATTTGACAACCGGATAAGTTACAGTTAGTGACCATCCGGTTGTCAAATGTAATTTCACTTTGACAACCGGACGAAGAGGTGTCCGGTTCACAGTTTGTACACCGGATTGCACCCCTTCCACACTGCATCCGGTTGTCTATTTTATATGTTTTGTTAACTGGATGGCATGGCGTCCGATTCACATTTTGGTTTTTTTTTTAGTGAGTGGTTAGAATGCTGTGTTATAGGTATGGATGGTCTCTGTATGTATTCCGAGGAAATAAACAAGGAGCCTACTATAAATGAAGAAGATGAAAGTAGTTCCTTGGTTCGGAAAGAGGATTGCTATCTTGAATTCACAACTGATAAGGTAAAATGATTTTTTTTTTATGTTTATAAATTGTAAATTAATTACATAGGAATGTGATATATTGTGTAGGTGTTTAGTACTCGAGATGAATTACTTGAATGGGTTCGCAAGGTTGCATTTGGACTTGGCTTCGTTGTTGTGATACTGAGATCAAACAAAGCAACTGGAGCACAAGGTAGGAGGACCTATGTCTTGTTGGGATGTGAGAGAAGTGGAAAATATAGAAAGTACAGAACAAATTTAGATGTGAGTATAGCGGGTACAAGGAAGTGTGACTGTCCATTTAGATTGTGGGGCAAACCATTAAAAGGTAGAGATGGTTGGGTTTTAAAAGTCATATGTGGGTTTCATAACCATGATTTGGCTAATACATTGGTTGGTCACCCTTATGCTGGTAGGTTACAACCCGATGAACACGCTTTAGTTATTGACATGATGAAGAGTCGAGTCAAACCAAAGAATATATTGCTTACACTTAAAGAGAATAATGAGGACAATGTGACGACACTAAAACAGTTGTATAATACCAGATATACATACAAGAGATCGGTTAGAGGATCAAGAACTGAAATGCAGCAGTTGATGATGTTGTTGGAGCGTGACAAGTATATTCATTGGCATAGGTGTCACGAG
>Ga0099824_1007000_pt1 | contig 15173 bp, 11 predicted proteins | sample SiratrowhiteBW_FD_76837 | JGI IMG/M metagenome (GOLD analysis project Ga0099824, IMG submission 76837) | Root nodule microbial communities of legume samples collected from California, USA - Siratro white BW | ecosystem: Host-associated > Plants > Roots > Nodule | place: USA: California...
ATGTGAGTTCTCCTCTCCTCTGTTATTGAGTTCTTCATTCTCTCATCTGTTATTCTAATTTCTTCCAGTATCATTGCTTATTGTGATTCTCATTTCCAGGTGATATCAGAGATTCAGAAGAAGAATCAAATACTTATTGCTATAATACTTTTCGTTATTCCGTAGTTGCTGTTATAGAAACTGGTTTTATTCAAAGAACATATATGAACAATATTGCACACATACTGTTTGTTGGTATTTCTTGTTGATTTTAGATACAGATCGTATCATTAGTCCAATATGATTTAAGTTAGCCATTTTATAATTGAGCCTAATTAACCTTATCGTTATTAACATGTTTCTTTCATCAATTGTAGGAACAATTAAATAGGACTTTGACCTTACAAGGAAGTATGAAGATATTGATTCTGCGAAGATTGAAAAAGCGTAGTTAAAAAGCAAGAAATGAGAAAGAATAGCATTAGATGGTCAATGGTTTCTAGTCAACTTGCATTACACGGTCTAGATTGTACTGAAATAAGAAGCTAAATAAGTTTAATTAGTTTTAGAATTGATTTTGCGGATTAAGACTAAAATCCAATCCATTCGCTTGTAAAGATTTAAGCTTACTATAGATAGAGTGTAATTGTAGAAATAAAATAGGGTAGCATAGAATAGGACAAAGCAACAATAATTAGATTTCGTAGTTCACTTTATATTTGTTAGTTTTTTTACTTTTAACGTTTTGAGTTCTATGCAATTTATTCAAGTTCTTCTTCGTTCATTCATTCTCTTTACTTGTCGCATTCTCTTAGTTTACTATTTGCAATGAAATTGATTCCGAAATGGATTAAAAACCATGTTCGAACATGCACTATTTAGTGCTTTTTCTTCTTCGAAAGTCTTTTTAGAATTCCATTTTCGATTGAAAACGGGTTTCTAAGAACATATATAGAAACGATTGGTTATGTGTTTCTTTATTATTAAGGAATCCAAATTTGGTCTCTTGCATTTGAAGTTGAAGATTATTAAATTGGATTTTACTTTTCTTTACTGCATTTCTATTTAATATGAATTATTTTATGTTCCTGTCATTTACATTTGAAGTTTACATTGCGGTTTTGTTTCTAATTTTACATTCTTGTAATTCTCTGTTTTACATTTCTGTAATTTAATTTTCTTTCATTTATATTTTATGCTCTTTATTTTCTTTCATTTTATATTTCCCGTCATTTACTTTCCTGCAATTTATCTTCTATGTTTTTGTTTTCTTTCTTTCTTGTTATCTCTTTGTATATCCATTAGATTGTTTAGTAAGTGATTGTTGGCTAGATGGTTTGACTGTTATATAAGCAATGTTTTTATATAATTTATTTTACTTTCTACACACTTGTTTCTATTGTTTTGTGTTTACAATGCAATTTAATTTCATGTCTTTCATACTGTCATTTACATTTCCAAGTCCTACTATATGGTTCACTAGACAATTTTGTATATTCATTTGGCTGTTTTTATTTAAATTTTCATTTCGTCCAATTTGCTTTTTAAATGAAAGTATATCAATCAATAAATTTAATCAATGTATTTTTGGAATTCGATCCAGATAAGCCCTATATTTCATATTTTTAGAATAACACTTAGTTTGTTACGCAACATGATATTCATTGATCACCTTCCTTGATCAACATTTTTCACATAAAAAATGTGAGATATCTCACACACTTTGTTGGTTTTAAGATAGTTCAAAGTAATAAAGGTATTCATGTTTCCCAACACAATACATTATGAATCTTTTCACGAAAATTGGGATGTTGGCATGCACTCCTACCATTCCTCCTACAATTCACTCTTCTCGTCTATTCGCTACTAGAGACAAACTCAATGAGCAATTCTTCCTCTTACAAATCATTGGTTGCCTCATTTATCTCACCAATACTTATCCTAACATAACTTTTATTGTCAACAATCTCAGTCAATTTGTTTCCTCTCCTACACTTGATCATTTGGCTGACCACATCATACACTGTTACAAAGGTGCTCCCAGTAATGGTATTTTTCTCAATGTCCCACAGTTCTATCCAATTAAAAGTTTTCGATGAGTCTGATTGTGCCAGATGTCCTCTAACGAGAAGATCTATTATTGGTTTTAGCATCTACATTAGAAATCTAAAAAGCAACAAACCATATCCAAAAGCTCTTAAGAAGCTGAATGTCCAGACTTAGCTACTACTACTTGTGAAATAAAATAGCTCACTTATCTTCTTCAAGATCTCTATGTTATTTTTTCTCAACCTGCTTTCTTATACTATGACAACCAATCTGCCATTCAGATTGCTATCAATCAAGTCTTTCACCAACAAACTAAGTATATTCAGATTAATTGTCATATTGTTAGAGAGAAAATCGATAAAGATTTTATCAACGTTCTTCCCATTGCTTTTCCTCTTCAAGCTAGGACATCTACACTAAACCTTGCTAAAACCCATGTATACCAAGTTGGAAATGTTAAACATCTATTCCTTTTTGAGGGGTTGATAAACTTTGTTTTACCTTTATTTTGGTTCTGTCTTTATGTGTAGAGGGTCTTTCGTTACACTGTCTAATCTTTGAATAGAGGTCTTCGCTAAATTGCCTAGTGCTTGAGTAGACAGTCTTCGCTAGATAGTTTAGTCCTTAAGTAGACGATCTATGCTAGACTGTCTAACCCTGAATAGAAAGTCTTTGCTAGGTTGTTTAATCGTTAAATAGACGATCTCTACTAGACGGTCTAATCTTCAGGTCAGGTTGATGCTCCTTTATTAAACTGAATCCTTTTGTTTTCGTTAGACTGATATCTAAATATTATCGTTTTGTTTTAGTTTTCCTTTTATATATATATATATATATATATATATATATATATATTAAAAAAAAATAAAAATTACCAACGTGACAAATTCATCGGAAATATCCAAAATTTATCAGTAAATTGATTGTATGTAAATTTACCGACATATTTCTGATTGGTCGGTAATTATCGACGAATTTAGGATAAATCTGTTAGTAATTACTGACAAACTCAAAAATCTGTCGATAAAATCGTCGATAATAATATTTTATTGATAGATAAAATTTTATTGATAAAATTTCGTCAGTAATTAACTTTTTATTATAATAACATATATATTACTTCAGACGGATTTTACTTCTTGGTTACGTTAAGTTAACTTTGATGTTTTAATTTTCATTGAGTTCTGGTTTTTGTTTTTCTTTCAACTTTTGTTTTTTCATTTGCTATCATAGTAAATCACATGAACATAACCACCACCTTTGAAAGATGATTCGCTTTCCATGTTATTATAATTAACAAAATCAATCAATTGAACACTGGTGAACAGAGACAGGAATCCATATATTTATTAGGATTTTTTTAAAAGATAAATTTCAATCAAACAAATAATATAAGAAAGACAATTTTGTAATGCTTAATATTTTCTTATATATGATGGAATAAATCAACAAAAGCAATAAACAAATGCACTAGTTAAGTTTATGTATTCTCCAAACCCTAATTAAATACAAGAACTTGCTTCCTTTCACCTTCAATAAAACTTAATAAACCAATCTGCAACATTGGTTTATATAATTAAAGGGGTTTGAGATCATTTGGGCCAGTGGTTGGAGGTTTGGTACTCTTAGGAGGTGGTCTTGTTGTGTGGATAAGAACATTCGGAATAGTTATGCTCCCAGTGGTTGACGTTTGGAACTTGCTACTCTGAGAAGTTGGCCTTGTTGTGGGAGCTAGAACACCCTCAATGGTTAGCTTTTGGGAACTCATTGTACAAGCAATTCAAATCGGTGTTTTTTTTGGTATGAACTCTAAAACAGAGCAATGGGGCTTTTATAAGAAGTATTCATTTAATGCATGGAAATTACGTACTATGTAACTGTAAATTTACATAGAAATTTTTGCTATTTCTCTCGTTTTTTCATACTTGCCATTTCCTAGGGTTTGTGTGAGAGATATATGTAGTTTGTGGCAAAAGCTGAAACCTGTATGAATTGGTACCAAGAACGTTCCAACCTTGCCATGGTAGACATTTTTCTTGTACGTGCCTTCATAAACACGTTACAGCTACTGATGTGTAGAAAATAAAGGGTGACGAAACTCTTATTGTCAAATAAAGTTTGAAAATACCACTTTTTGCCATTGGTATCCTTCTCTGTATTTGCATATTCTTTTCTGTTATTTTCACTGTTCACATTACCTTAAAAATATTGTCATATGAAGAACCAACATAAAATGGGATTTGAAAAGTTAAATTAAAAGCAAAAACATCTAAAATTATGATAAGAAATACATAATTAATTTTTCATTTTAAAATTTTAAGAAGAGAAATTAAAAATCATCAACAAGTATAATTCTTTAAAGCAGTGTAACTTAAGCGATCTATAACTCGTACGGACTAATTATATGAATGTGATGACACTTGTTTATATTAAGTGGTCAATTTTTTGGATTGTCATAAAAAATTATAACTTTTTATATTTTGTTTACTTAGTGCTATAATAAATAAATTTGAAGTTAGTGCCAATTTTTCTGGGCACATTTTGTTTTACTGCGAATGAATAGAAACAACTAAATAAATAAAATATTAAAACAGAAGGATAAAAAGAGGGAAAGTATAAGGTGAATATTTATTTAAGTAATAAAAACAAACAAAACAATGATTTTTTCTCTCTCATTTAAATTAGAGAAAAAAAGAGCAAAAATAACTAACTAAATATTACAAAATATATAAAGTGAAAAATTAAATTTAACTTAAAAATAAAATTTTGTTATTATATTGTATTATACTAAAATAATCTTTTATTTTTTGTTCTTAAAATTAAAATAATATTTTGATTTCACATATAAAGCCTAAATACATGGAGACACCACTCTCGCCCTCCCATCTCATGATTGGACAGGGGAATTATTATTTTTTAATTGTCCTACAAATTTAGCTTTCATTCCCTTTAATTTCCACTAATTCAAATTATCGAAGATAAATTCATCATTTTAGTTTCTTTTCATGCGTTTTTTAAATACACTCAACCAACCTATGTAATTAATTGCTTTTAGGTACATGACCATGTACCAAAAAACTCAACCTGGTCAAAATTAAGGCATTCAAATTTAAAAAGTAAAATGAATTTCCTAATAACACATTTTCTTAGTGGTATTATAAATCGAAATGCATAATTATCTCACCTTTTTTTTTTTCACTTTCATAACTACACATTTTTAAGTATTTTCTACTTTATTTTATTTTTCAATATCGAATTCACATAGTAACCTAACAATTGGTCAAACAAGATCTTTTCTTTATCATTCCACTGTATATTAGTTGATTTTCTTTATGTGTGATCCTTTCAATTTATCATATTTTAATTCTATTTCTAAATTCAATTTTAATATTTTATAAAATTAATATTTTGTTATTAGAATATAACTTTAAGAATAAATTTGATAGTAAATTATGAATTATTAAGCTATACATTAGAGATTCATTTGAAATTTTTAAATATTCAGAGAAAAAAACAGACTTTTTATTCTATATTAAGCTATTCATTTACACCATAACATTTTATAAAATTCTAAATCAGGTATACTTTATAACACGAAAAAAATATGATTGATATCTAATATAATTTTATCGCAGACATTCTATATCAAAATTTCTTAATATATTTTCTACCCATAAAATATAATGCTATGGGTAGTTTATCAAGGAGTTTGAATTAACCCACTTATTTTATAATAATATATAACTGAGTAAATGTTTAAATAGTTAACGACTTCAATTTTGTAATTATTTATTTTGTCTTGAAACTTACTCCCGTAGTATAAGGGAATTGAAACATACTTATGTAAATACATTCGTTGAGAATTTTTTTTATTAAACATATAAATACAATATTCTTTACGTTTGATTAAAATTCAACGGTGATTAATTATTTACATTTGATTACAAATGGATGGAAAAATAAACCTTTTGGTGATACAAATTTAAAATTATAAAGAATTTGTGTGAGGAGAAAAAACAAGAGACTGATATTGTGTGGGGTCTATGACTGAGTCTCTTACGTGAACGAGTTAATTAAGGGGAATAAAGATGCAAATGCAAAGAGTATATTTTTTAGTTTATTTTCTTTATGTTTAATATTTTTAATTGATCATATTTAAATTCTATTTATAAATTAAATTTTAATATTTTATTGATTTAAAAACAATTGTAGTACGTTTTAAATTAAAAATAGTAATAATTTAAATAAAACTAAAACGGAGTCGGTGTAGAAGATGAATTACGCGGTGAGTCCTAAAAGATTAAACACACAGGGATTGTCTTCCCGCTTTCGCGTAAATTATATCGAAATTATTTTAAAAATTACACACAATTTTCTTTCTTGTTTTTTAAGTTCCCTTGACTTTCACATCATTTCTTTAACAACTCACTAATGTTTTAGCCTGTGTATAAAATGTAATAAATAACGCTTAAGTATATATATTTATTTTTGTGTATGAATAAGATCGTTATCTATATTTATTTTTTTATTTTTCTATGTTATGAAGAATTGTAATATTTTTTTCTAAAAATGATCGTTGCTTTGTATATCACTAGATGCAAATGCAAAGAGATACCAAAGCCACAGAGGTCAAGGGGAAGGGCGTTCATGCCGCGTATTATTCAAAGTTCAAAGTTTTTACGTGGTGTTAGGTTTCTACATCTTATGACTAATTTGGTTTTATCAGAAATTATATGCTTCAAAGTTTGTAAATTAAACATGAAAAATAACAGAAATTCCTTGGTATATTACCATCTATCACTCGGAAAGTTCCATGCTTTAGTTGAATAATGTTTCTCCTATAATATAATGCCTATAAAAACGTACACCTTCCCATGTTTCATTTATAATACACAAATTAAAACCACAACCATATTGAAGGTATTTGGCACAATGAGTTCACAGAAGACAAGCATTCAGAATGTTCTTGCTCCTACAACAAGACCACCTCCTAAATCCAAACCTCAAACCACTGGAACTCACTTGCCCACTATCCAACAGCTTACTGCTAGAAGGCCAAAATGATTTCATACCATTTTGAAGCTTTATTGAAGGTCCAAGGAATCAGGTAGTTTTACTAGCTATAGGGATTGGAGAACACATTATCTATTGTATTTGTTCTTAGTATTCATCATTTTACCCCATCACCATAAAATGTCATCTACTAAATGAATTGTCTGTATTAAAATAAGATTTGTTTTACAGAAATGAAATAACATGTTCATAATTGATGTGATATATGTATTGAATTAAAAATTAACCGTTGTCCTAAAATTATAAGTCTGTTTTTATACTAATTCTTTAATTGTTATAAATAGTACTATTAATATAAAGCATTTGGAATAAAAATTAAAATATAGAATAAAAAAGGAAATTGTTATAAGTAAATGTTTTTCCAGGAAAAAATAAAAAATATTGTTCATGAGAAAACAAGAGAAATATTATTTTTGTCAAGAATATAGAAAAAAAATTCTTGAGGAGAAAAAGATCAAAATATCTTGTAAAAAAAAAAAAAAACCAAATCTGTTCGCTTAAAAGAGGAAAATAACTGCTAAGTAAATATTAATTCTTCGTTGCAAGTATTCTTCATGCTAATTACTATGGTATTTCTATATCATTTCTAGTTACAGTACAAAGAGTACATAAAGTTACATTAAATTATTTCCTTTATTTCATTTTTGAAATAAATAATACAATATTCTCTAAAACCATGTTTAATTCTTCAAGCATTCACCAGAATGTTATAAATGTCACCTTTATTAAGGCAGTCATGAAAATTTATATTACTAGACATGAGTCTAAATTTGATAATTATATCAAAGCTATTTATGATTATTTTTATAATAATAAATAATATAACTAACGATGTTACTTATTATGCAACAAAGTTTACAAGAGGGAATGATTTCTACGTATAAACATATATTCGCATAATCTAAATATCTAGAATAAATAAATATAAAAATCATTTGAACAGGACATCCAATTATATCTTTTGCTTCAGCAAAGATAATTCTGTTAAATACGGACAATAAGATCACAAAATTTGTAATATTTCAAATATAATAAAAATTATAATACGATATTCTTTGGTTAAAAAGAATAACTATTAGACGTATAAGTAATCTTTTACAGACGTATAATGTCTTGACGATATATTTTATAAAAGTTGAGTCAAAGTAATAGTTTATTATGATAGAAATTGAGTTTAAAACATAGTCAATTAAAAGTAGGTTTACATATTAAAAAAAATTAAATTGAGTTTATAACATTAGGTTTACATATTAAAAAAAAGCAGACTTTTTATTTTATGAATAATTAAATTGACTATACAATAAATTTTTACAAAATTAAGGCTAAATAAAGTTTACTTTCTAACAAGAAAAAAAAAATTGATTCGATAGGTAATCTAATTCCATCCTTGGCCTCTTCTTTCATAAAGATTTCTTAATATATTTTCAACCCATAAAAATTGACTGTATAATGCAGTTATGTTTGATAAATAACGTATTAAGTGAATTCGAATTCACCCATTTATTTCCGTAATAATATAATAATATCAAAGTGAGGAAATGAGACTGATATTGTGAAGTGGGGTCTATTAATTAACGTGGGGGACTGAGTCTCTTACGTGAATGGGTTAATTAAGGGGAAATAAAGATGCAAATGCAAAGAGATACCAAAGCCACAGAGGTCAAGGGGAATGGCGTTCATGCCGCGTATTATTCAAAGTTCAAAGTTTTTACGTGGTGTCAGGTTTCTACATTTATCAGAAATTATATGCTTCAAAGTTTGTAAATTAAACATGAAAAATAACAGAAATTCCTTGCTATATTACCATCTATCACTAGGAAAGTTCCATGCATTAGTAGAACAAAACTTCTATAATATAATGCCTATAAAAACGTACACATTCCCATGTTTCATTCATAATACACACATTAAAACCACAACCATATTGAAGGTGTTTGTCACAATGAGTTCACAATGTTCTTGCTCCTACAACAAGGCCACCTCCTAAATCCAAACCTCCAACTACTGGAACTCAATTGACCACTAACTAATAGGTTTTTGCTACAAGGTCAAAATGATTTCATACCATTTTGAAGCTTTATTGAAGGTCTAAGGACCCACGTAGTTGTACTAGCTATAGCAATGGGAGAACACATGATCTACTGTATTTCTTCTTAGTATTTGATATGATTCTCTAAAATATCTTAAAATATCATAGTGGAGTCATCAATATGTTACAACCGAGATCGCAACGAAGACGACGTAAGAAAAAGTAAAAAGGTATTGCATTTTGAAAAACAAAATCAAATAGAGGAGTCGTCACCGTAATTATTATGAAAAAATGTGGAAAAAGCAAAGATAAGACACTGGTCAGTGAAATCAAATGATCAGAGTCTGTCGGTTATGTGTAGAGAAGGTATTAGTACCCTATAATGTTCGTCGTCCTAAGACAGTACCTTTAATCAAATGAGCAAAATAAGTGTAGTTTTTTTTAAATGTTTGTTTTCAAAAGAAAAAAGAAATAGAAATGCAAGTAAAACAAAGAAAAAAAATATTTTTTTGATTTTAGACCCAGTAAGGATTGACCTTGGTCCTACGTATTTTCATCCATGATTAGGGTTTACGTAGTTCTGGATAGTAAAAGTATTTGTTGGTGTGTTGATATTTTTATTTTGCAATGTTATATTCTTTTTGAATTTTTTATATTTGGAAAGTTTGATCTTGAAATTGAGTAAGAGATGAAATACAAATAAAATTATGTCTGTGTAACCTACTGGTCAACTCTGTTTTTGAATGGCTTTTATTGTGAATGACTTTTTGATTTTGAAATGCTTATGTCTAAGAGGAGAGTTACCTATAAAAGATTTCAAGCTACAACTTACAGTGATAACTCAATCTAAACAAAAGATTGTGATTCATTAAGTTTGCTCTACTCACACCAGGAATTTGGATAGGGCTTTTGAATCACTAATCTTGTTAGGTTAATGGGTTACAAGAAAGAGTTAAAATGAATGAATTTTTTTTTCCCCTTTGTGTGAGTGAATATATATAGTATGGGAGTTGAGTGAATATATATAGTATGGGAGTAGAGTATGTGTCTTCAAATTGAAAAAATAAAAATTAGAATCCTTAAATGAAAAAATTAAATTTGAATCCTTAAATTACAATAAATTTGAAAATATTTAAATTGAAAATAAAATCAGAATCTTCATATTGTAATAAATCTGAAAATCTTATACATTAAAAAATCAAATCATAACTCTCAAATTATAATAAATATGAAAATTTTCAAATTAGAAAAATAAAATCAAAACTCTTAAATTGTAATAAATTTCAAAGTTTAAAAAAAAATCAAAATTCCATAAATTTCAAATCAGAACTCTTAAATTGCAATAAATCTAAGAATGTTTGAAAAAATCAGAGTCCTCAAATTGGAAAACATTCTAGTTCTTCTCATTCAATGTTTTCTTGATCAATTTCACCAAAAATAAATTGAATTAGTATCAAATCCTTATTTTGACTCTCACAATCAATTATTAATAAAAACTACTTAAAATTGAGAGTTAAACAAGTTATAAGTGTAGAAAGTTGATTTTTGACCTATCATATAAATTTTCTTTATCAGCTGGCATTTAACATCACCACATGCTAACAAGGTCTATGATACAAACAAAGAACGGTAATAGAGAAACCTGAAAATATAGACAGTAAAAGGTAAATAGTAAGAGGAGAAACAAGAAAGAATCACACATATAAATTAACTATGTTCAATTCAAGTGGTATCGAAGTTTAATATATGTTTACAGGAGAATCACTAAACTTAGATATTATAAATTCACAAATTCTCACTCATAACAAATTCTCACTCATGTACAACTCAAACGTTAACTTCTATTGATGATACAAAGGTGTTATTTATACAACAACAATATCATTATAACTAGGACACGTAAAATATGCCTAGATTAACAAGAAAGACACAAAAACAATGCTTCTATTTACTAAACTAAAAATTCACTTAGATAATTTCACCAGCCAATCCATGGTCTCAGTAGATGATAAGAGACTAAACAGTCTATTGAGACCACTTACAAAATATGATAGAATATGCATATCAAACAGTGTATCATCTAACATAGATAAACGATCTAGAAACTTTTAAACAAGATTTTACTTAATCAATCTTCACAATTAAAATAAGATTTTTTTTGTTATACCTTTGATGAAAAGACTTATATTCTTGGTTTCCCTTCTTCAAAACTATTTCGAGCTTATTTACTTGCAAGGGTATCACTTGCTTTCGTAGAATCCTCTTTGCTTGATTCTTTCTTGTAAGCAGTTGATTTTAATTCAAAACTTTATTTTTCATGTCATTCACTTCATGTTCATCAAGCCTACTCATTTCACGCTCATTCTCCATTAGTTTTCCAAACACTATGTTGATGGTTGATAAATCTATGGATTTTGAAATAGTAGAAACTTTGTTTGCCAAGCTCTATCAAGACACTTAAGGTTTTTTACATTTAGCTCTTCCTCTTCAAACGCTTTTCCCAAACTAATGAGATGATATATGATATGAGAATTTTTTATGAACATCTGAAATAGATTTTGTTTCATATTTAACTCTAAACCCTAAACTTTTAAGAAGCAATATTGATATAGATTGTTGAGAAAATAGGTTTAGTCCAACATAGGAGGTGAATTGACCTTTCAAAGACACTACAAGAAATTCTTGATTTACGTTCAGATTATTACATACAGACTCTTATCTGTAAGTAAATTTAGCACTATATACAGATTTTACATACGAATTTATTACATACGAATTTTATATACATATTTTATATACAGATTTATTACTTACGGATCCAAATCCGTATGTAACTACATACAGATTTAAATTTGTATGTAATTACCTACAGATTTTACATACGGATATATTACTTACGAATTTTAGATACGAATTTATTACATATGGATTTTATATACAGATTTTACATACGAATCCAAATTTATATGTAATTACCTATATCGCAACCGGGATCACGACGAGGACGGCGAACAAAATATAATTTTATTTTTCAAAATAGTGGAGTTGCCACCATAGTTTATTAAGAAAAACTATGGAAAACCAAAAACAAGATAAGGCAAGTTCGCAAAACCGGATTTAGAGTCCGAGAGTCGGTTACATGTGGGGAAGGTACTAGCACCCCACAACGCCCGTCCTACGGCAGTATCTTTAATTAAATGAGTAAAAGAGTGTGATTTTTTTGGAATATTTATTTTTCCCAAAAAAAGAAATAAAATGCAAATAATAATAAACAAAAAATATTTTTTTTTAAGGAGCCCGACAAGGATTTGACCTCGCTCGTACGTATCTGTATCAAGGATAGAGAATCAGGGTTACGTAGTTCTTTGTTGATAAGATTGTTGATTGTCTTGATATTCTTTTGAAACTTTTGGAAGCTTGTGTTTGAAAATAGGGTAAGTGAATGGCGTCGATGGCAGGTTTAAAGCCCGGGCTTTGGATAGCAGTGCCAGGTTTAAAGTCTGGGCTTTGAGCAATAGTGTCAGGTTTAAAGCCTGGGCTTTGAGTAACAGTGTCAGGTTTAAAGACTGGGCTTTGAGTAACGATGCTAGGTTTAAAGCTTGGGCTTTGAGTAACGATGTCAGGTTTAAAACCTGGGCTTTGAGAAACAGTGCCAGGTTTAAGGCTTGGGCTTTCAGAAATGGTGTCAGGTTTAAAGCTTGGACTTTGAGAAACAGTGTCAGATTTAAAGCCTGGGCTTTGAGAATTGAGGTATATACCAAATTCGATGTTGAAAAATAACATGCAACAATTATATACAACATAGAATTGACACTTTAGTTTTAGCGGAATCATGCATGCGAAAATGGAATGTGAATGAATGAATTCATGGCAATGCAAAGCTTAAATATGTGAGTTTTAGATGGTGCATGGTGATTGTTTTAGAGGCAAAATGATGCAGTTTTGGAGGTGATATGGCGCTGTTTTAGGCTACTGTTTTGGAAGGGCTTTTTTCATGGCATTCTTAATGTGAAAAGAGGTTCATGATGATAGTTTTAGGTGTTGTTTTCGTATGAAAAAGTGGTGCTATTTGGAAGGGTTGTTTTCATGGCATTCTTATGGTGAAAAGAGGTTCATGATGATGGTTTTAGGTGTTGTTTTCGTATGAAAACATGGTGCTGTTTGGAGAGGTTGTTTTCATGGCATTCTTATGGTGAAAAGATGTTCATGATGATGGTTTTAGGTGCTGTTTTCGTATGAAAACGTGGTGTTATTTGGAGGGGCTGTTTTCATGACATTCTTAGGGTGAAAAGAGGTTCATGATGATGGTTTTAGGTGGTGCATGGCTTTAGTTTTAAGGTTTGGCTCAGGAAGTGATGCTCAAAGGAGTGTGGTGTGTATTTTGTGGAGGAGCATGGCGACAACATGGTGGGGTACGTGCAAAGGAATAAAAGTATAGGGTTTCCGATAATGAAAATGCAATAAAGATGAGTTTTTTAAAACAATAAAAAGAGAAATTTGAAATTTTTTACTTTAGTTTTTATGTTACAAACAGTGTGAGAACTAGGAAATAGAAACGGCAGAAGAACCATAAACATTACCTTACCAAATTGAAACATATCTCTTCTTCAAAAAGACGATGCACTTTCAATCCCTCCTCTTTCTTTCTTCGTGCTCTCTTTTCTTTCTACTCCAAGTCAGTAGTGATCCGTGAATGTTTTCTTTTTTTTTTTTCTCTTTTCTTGCTCTTCTCTTTTTCCTCCTATCTCTTTGTTCCTCTCCGTTACTAATGATACGTGAATCCTTTTTTTTTTTCTTCTTTCCTTAATATCCCTCTTTTTTGCTTTTTCATTATTATTATTATTATTTTCAAAAGATGTGAAGGTGGTTCAAAGCAGTTTTGAAAGATTGACCCTCTCCTTTTTTGCTTTTTTTTCTTTTATTATTAAAGATGAAGTGTAGATGAACGTGAGATGAAACACTTTGAGAACGGTCATATTTTATTATTTATTATTGTGAAATGAAGAATATGATTGACTTATTCTTTTTTATTATTATTATTTTATTTTTTGTGAGAAGTTAAGATTGAGTGAGATTGACTCATTCTTTTCTTTTATTATTATCTTTATTTTTTTGTGGAAAGTTAAGATTTAGTGAGATTGACTGGTTCTTTTTTATTATTATCTTTATTTTTATTTTGTGAGAAGTTAAGATTGAGTGAGATTGACTTATTCTTTTTCTATTATTATCTTTATTTTGAATGTGCAAATGAAGGAAACAGTTTGAAAATAATTTTTTTTTCTTGTTATTTTTTATTATTTTATATTTTTTCCTTAATTTTAGGTTCTGTTAAATTTATATTTTATTTTTTGCTATTTTCGTTTTTTTTTTATTAATTATTTTTTAAATCACCACCTTTTCTCTTTTTTTTTAAGTTTTTTTAATGGAAAAATTCAAAAAAATTATTTATTATTTTTTCAAGAAAACTTAAATTAATAGATATATATTCTATGTTATTATTTATTTTTTCATTTTTCTTTTTTCCACTTTATTGTTATATTTTAATTTAAAAGATTGACTGGACAAAATCGGGTGTTGACAACCTACTTTTTCTGTAGATAATATTAATAATTAATTTTATTAAAATTATATGTATTATTATTAACATTATTATTACTTTAATATTATTACTAATTATTATTCATTACATTAACATTATTATTATTAATAATAAAAATTAATAATATTATTAAAATTTGTAAAAATATGTTGTTATTATTATTATTAAGTTATATAATTAATAATATTATTAATATTATATTTAATATTATTTTTATTACTTTGATTCATTTTATTATTATATTATTACAGTTAATATTATTATTTATTAAAATAATTAATTATAATAATAATAATATAATTATTAATATTATTATTATTATAATATTAATACTAAAATTGTTAATAAGAGTAATATTAATATTATTAATATTACTTTAGATATTATATTTATTAATATCATTATTATTATTATTTTAGAATTAATATTAATATTATTATTACA
>Ga0099824_1007001_pt1 | contig 15171 bp, 6 predicted proteins | sample SiratrowhiteBW_FD_76837 | JGI IMG/M metagenome (GOLD analysis project Ga0099824, IMG submission 76837) | Root nodule microbial communities of legume samples collected from California, USA - Siratro white BW | ecosystem: Host-associated > Plants > Roots > Nodule | place: USA: California...
TTGTATTTTTTTATTTTTATTGTTTTTTTTTATATTAAATTTTAATTATATTTTTAATTTTTTAAAAGCATTTCTTTTAATTTTTTTTTTTTTTTTTTTTTCATTTTCTTATTAGATTTTAGATATGTGGATCTCGTGGGAACTTTTATTTGGAGGCACAGGCATAATGGATGTAAATAGAGTAGAAGAAAATCGGGTTATACGTGCACATATTTCCTTCAATGTTGTTTAAATATTTAATAATTTTCAGTAAGGTGGCGTGTCACTGTCTTAGAATAATCTTCAATTATTTCAAGAGCTTATGCCAAGGAGAAGAAGACAAGAATTATATTGTAAATAGTGCTTGCTTTCATATTCAATGTGGACTATCACTAGAGCTTTTCCTTGGTCATCAAGTAGAATGGGTCTTGTATTGGTGGTTACAATTTTTTGAGAACGTATTTTATTTTTTTGATCGTCAAAGAATTTTGTGAGAACGCATCACTTGAATCGCTAGCTTTCAAATAGAGAAAATAAGCCAACAACTAATTATAAGATAGGGTTTAAATAAAATATATAGAAGTCAATTCTCATTATAGTTAAATGCATGTATCATAAGTTAGTTATTGAAAAAAGCTAAAACATTGAATTAAATCGTATCGCTGAGGAATATACGCATTTGAACTAGTTATCTTAGTATATCGCACATGTTATAAATTGTAGAAAAACTTCAATAAATGATGCACTTTTGGTTTTGCCAATTTAGTTCACTGGTAAAATTTCCCGTTTAACCCATTTAGCTGCAACACTAAAATGTAAAAGAAGCGATTAATTATGTTACAAGATTATATAATATCCTGTTTACCTTTTAGCACATCGAATGTTTGACAAAGTGTCAGTGATTTCCATGACGTGGTAGGAAGTTATAGAACGTTTGTTAGTTCAGGAATTATCCCTAAAGGTCGTAACACTTCGTTTATAACCTTAGCAAGAAAATTCAATAAGTTTGGAAGAATTCAGACCAGGAACATATATAAGTTCTTAGCTAAGGTGTTGGCCAACATAATTAAATTAATTCTAAAAATGATAGATAATGTGTCCAGTCAATATTTTTAAAAAGAAGATGCCTGTTAGACATATTTTAATAGCAAATAAAGTGATTTATGACGTGAATATGAGAAAAAAAGAGTGGGGTAGTAATAAAGGTTGAATACGAAAGAGCCTAGATTGAATTTTTTTTTACCATGCGATGCATAGGCTAGACTTAATAATAAATGGATAGGATGAAATAAAATCATGTATCTAATCTTTTACTAACTTAGTTCTAGTGAATGACAATCCAATGAAAGAATTCAAGTCTTGGAGGGGTTAAGACAAAGGAATTTAATGGTTTTATTCTTGTTTTTAATAGTAGTTGAAAGGTTTAGTACGAATTATAAGAAAAACCATTAAGAAACACCTATAAAGGAGTGAAAGTAGGAAATAATGGTATTGAGGTGAGACTATTACAATTTGCAGATGACATTTTATTTATTTATCAATCTAAGTGTCAAAATATTGTAGTAATTAAAAGTATTCTAATATGCTTTTAAATAATGTTTGGCCTTAGGGTTAACATTCACAAAACTCAAATTGGAGTAATTGAGATTGACAATATGCGTTATATGAGTACTCATTGATTTTAAACTACAACTATATGGATGTACCTTAAAAATATTTAGAAATGTCTATAGGAGGAATCTAAGAAAAGCTATATTTTAGGAGTATGTGATTGATAGGTAAGGAACAAACTTTCTAAGTGGAAGGGTAGAGTGCTTTTCTTTGCAAGTGGAGTTTGTCTTATTAAGTCAACAATTATAGCCTTACCATTGTTCTATCTATCTTTCTACAAAGTCCCAAAAAATGTGTAAGGTCATAATGAAGATTTAGAGGAACTTTCTTCAGGAATGGGGACATGAGGGTTGGAATATCTCTTGGGTTAAATGGAAAAACTTGTACATTCATAAGAAAGAAGGTGGACTAGGTATAAAATATGTAGAAAAGATTAACATAGCCCTTATACCAAAATGGAAGTAAAGACTTGGAGGTGAAAGTCAAGGTTTATGGAAGCAAGTCCTAGACTTAAATTATAGCTCACGAAGGAACTTAAATGAGGATATTATAAGAGAAAATTAGCTATGGTAGTAGAAAGAATTAGTTTGATAATAGGATAATTTAGGTAGTTGGAGATGGGTCACAAATCAAATTCTAGGACGATAAGTGAGTTGGACAATAGTCCTTAAATTAAGATTCCCTAGACTATATGTTCTACCAAATTGCAAGGATAAGACAATTGGGAAGATGGGGAGTTGAAATAATAATATTTAATGTTGGACTCTAACATGGAGGAAACTAGATTTGAGTGGAAAACAATCCAAGAACAATAATTAATGAGGTAAATATCAAGTCAACTTAGGGAAAGAGATACAATGGACTCTTAGGTTTGGATAGATATAATGAAGGTAAGTACTTAGTAAAGTGTGCATATAGTACTCTACAAAACACCAAGAAAGGGGAAAGTGCAAATATGTTCAAAAGATTGTAGACCACAAAAGCATTACCTTCAACGCAACACTTTGCCTAGAGATTGATGCTAGATAGAATCCTAAATAAGGCAAACCTAGAATATAGGGTTGAGCGCTTAGGTGATTCCTTATGTGTTTTGTGTTGTGAAGAAAATGAAATAACAAATAGCCTTTTTATCACTTGTAAGGTAGTGCAGAAAATATGGAATAGATATATTAAATGGGTGGGTGTCAATTTTATAAGTCACTCCAATAAACAAAACTATTTCCAACACTTTCATCTAATGAACTTAAACACAAACCAAAGGTCCAGAACTATTAAATTTGTTTTCCACTTGTTTATTTATTTAACTTTGCTAAAATTGTAGTGCAATAAACAACAAGAAAATGTTGAATACAGATATTATGTAATGTATTGGATGAAGACCATAATCCATGCCTACATTGTCGACTCTTCGGAGCAAGTATTAAAATGTTCTAAATATTGAAAGAGGTTAAAGGTTTCATATGATAATAATCTATTTCAGTTTTTTTTAGATAACGAGCTACTAGACAGTTAAACTATAAAAGAAATTTGCATGGAATGAGCAAGATACTTTATTACAATTAGAAACCAGAACTGATCAATATGTATAGTGTTAGATGTATATATATAGATTGATAGTTTTGACATTGTAAATAGTTTTAATATATGTTAAGTTGATTATATTTACATAGATTTTCATTTTGGTTTTGGTTTAATACTATGTTTTGTAATTGTTGTTGATATATGTGAATATGAACTGCATTCTGGCTAGAAAATTGGTGCAGATGTAAGGCATAACAATAAAAGAAGCTAAACTTAAAAGAAAAAGTCTCACATAGTACATCGGTTAAGACCATAACCAATGTAAAAAGACACACATTACATCAGTTAAGGCTCACAACCAATTACCATTTTCATCAAACCATTTACCATTCTCTCCATTCCCACAAACACTCCTAATATTTCTCGACCAATTAGAATCTATTGAATTACTCCTAATATCATTAAGGCCTCTCCAAGACCCATATTTAGACACTAGTACATCCCTCCAAAGCCCTTTCTCATCATTTCACAGTCTCCACTTCCACTTACTAAGTAATGCCTTCTTAAAGATTCTCAAATCCTTAATACCTAGACCACCCTCTTCCTTACTTTTGCAAATTGTATCCCACTTGACCCAAACAATCTTTCTCCTGTCATAACCCCGACCTCAAAATAAATATCTTTGAATCTTAATAATTTCATTTGTGACTACTTAGGGGATTTTAGAAAGAGACGTGAAAAAAGAGACACAACAAATATCACTAATTTAATTAAACAGACCATACCAACCATAGAGATATACTTTCTTTTCCATTTAGAAAGCTTTTTCTTAATTTTAATGATCACATTCTTCCAAAATTCTCTTCTCCTATGATTCCTACCAATCAATACACCCAAATAAGTGAAAGGAATCTTCACTGTGTTATAGTTTAAGATTGACGAGAACAACAGATGTAAGGTTGTGAAATCCACCCGATCCCACCTACCTTACTTTTGTGAAAATTGACCTTTAATCTCAAAGCCAATTCAAAGCACTTAAGAATACCTTTAATAACCATACAACTTCTAACCACTACACTAATTAATTTTTGCGATTATTGTATGACTCTTATTTTTATTATTATTAATATTATTACTATAATTATTGTTAATAATAATAATAATATTAATATCCTCTTTATAATAATAATAATAATAATTATTATTATTATTATTTATATTTATAATTAGAGTAATAATTATAATAATAAAAAATAATTATAATTATAATAATAATAGTCTTCTCGTTATTTCAGTCATAATTAGTGATTGACTTATTTTCATCATTAAACTAGTGACTAAATCCAAATCAATTAATAAAATAAAATAGTATTTGATCTCTATTTCAATCATAATTAAAAACCCCTTAATTGCGTTTACTAAATTTTTTTTGTAATAATTTAGCGACTGAATTCAAATTGGTCTAAAATTAATTCCTATTTGTTTAATATTTTACTCACAGTTAATGACCACCTAATTTCGATCACTAAATCTTTTTATAGTCATTTAATAATTGAGTCAAAATCGATCATTAAAATAAATTGATATTCAATTACTATTTCGATTATAATTAGTTATCACGGTATTTTGATCACTAATTTTTTTTAATCATTTAATTAAAAGATCCAAATCACTTTCTAAAATAAATTAGTATTCATTCATTATTTCTGTCACAATCAGATAACCTTACCTTAATCGCAAGATTTGATTACTACAATTTTCTTTTTATAATCATTTAGTAACTGAATCGAAATTATTTGTTAAAGAAAATTAGTTTTCAGTTTTTGATTTGTAACTATTTTTGTCACTAATTATAACTTCAATATATTAATGAGTAAAATCGATCACTAAATAACTAATTTGAATGAAATGAATCATCGTAGTTATGGAAATGTTGTATCAAATATATAGAATAACGATAGCAAAACACTGTTACAGTTGAAGAAACCAAATAAATTGATAGAATGCGATATTTGTTACAAATTTCTTGCCAAGTGGAACAAAGAGAGCAAGTTTCTCCATTAGCATGTAGGTAGATCAGGAGGTGGGGGAGGCAATGTGGAAGATGGAGTGGGTCCATTCTCAACTTCGAAAGCCGTGGCCATCCCCCATGACATGTGATTGTCCACATGGCAGTGTATCATCCATATACCTGCAATATTTGTTAGTGAGGAACAACTTAGCATAATATACGAGACAGCCAAACTAATACATTCATCAAATCATAATTAACTAAAAGTAATTAATTAACTTCATAATAAAAAACACGTGAATTCACTAAGAACATACCTGGATTATTTGCTTTGAATCTGATCACAGCCCACCCTGCGTCGGGCACAGAAATTGTATTTCGCATCTGCGGGTTCACTAAATTGAATTTTACCCTATCTCGTGTAGCATTGAAGTTTCCAAAGCCCTGAGCTAGGACAAAGAAGTTGAATCCATGAATGTGCACGGGGTGGTTCTCTGCATCAAGCAACGCAGTGTTTTGCAACACAATCTCCACGGTGGAATTGAACTTCAACTTTCTCACCTTGGTTGATTTGGGTGCAAATAGGAGAGAAAAATCAAGACTATTAATTGGGTTGGTGTAGTCAAACTCTAGGGGAGGCCTTTCTGGAAAATCCTTGTTGTATATGCCACTTTCATTATAGTAGAATGCTTCCAACATGGACATTTTCTTGTGACTAGGAAGAACAAAAGATTCATTGTTCATGCTGGATGACACTCTAGTGTTTTCAGGGCCAAAACATGTCTCATTCTGTGGACAAGGTGCTAGATTCAACCCAAATGTAATGAACATTTTCGCATCCACTTCATTTGGACATTGGTGCCAGTGAGGCCTATCTACAAGCCCAGTTAGTTCGGTGTAGAACTTATGAGCAGTTTTTGTGTCATTGAAAAGTGGCATGATTGGCATCAAAGGAGTGGTTGATTTGGATCCTTCATAGACAACGAGTCCTCTAGTTGTTGTATTGTCAAATGCTGCTTGTGCCGTGTTATAAACTGACGCAGCCATGTAATAGGAACCGATTGGTTGATTAGCTTGGAGTAAGACATCAGTGGTTTGACCAGGGGCAATCACCACCACATTGGTGGCATAAGGTGTTGTGTACACTGCATCGATTGCAACCACAGTGAACCTGTGATTCGCAACCTTGAAGAACATTTGGCTTATAAGGTTGGTGTTGATTATCCTTAGCAAGTAGGTCTTGCCAGGTTTGACCTTCAGTTTGAACATCTCTACAAAAGCAATGGGAAAAAGGAAAACAATTTTAAATGAATGAAAATACCTAATTTTATAAACATTTTTGCAGGGAAACTCATCCAGACATTATCAAATATAACAGGAAATCAAAGATTATAATTAATGAAGGGTAGTTACATACGATCTTGAGAGCAATTGTATAGGTCACCGGGCAAGCCATTGATCATAAAAGCAACAGATGGGGTAAGTCTTTGGTCATCAAACTCCATAACATTGGATTTCCACCATTCACCTGAGGTATATACAAAGAACAAATAATTAAAATATAAGAAAACAGTAAATCACTAGAAAAAGGGTGTGAGTTTAGTAATAGAAAATAGAAGACTTTAATGTACCAAATAAAATGGGAACTTGCTTGTAGGGCTTAGGAAAAGCATAAGGATGTTTTCTCCTGGGATAGATAAAAAGTGCACCATGGACTGTTGCACGAAGGAAGGATGAATGAGCATGCCACCAAAGAGTTCCCTCTTGTCCATCTATTTTGAATCTGTAAGTGAAGTTATGATTTGGACGAATTGGACATTGAGTTACATATTCAGGACCATCTGCCCATCCACTTAGAAGTTGGAATATTCCATGCCTGTGTAATAAAACTTTCTCTTTTACAAGTAATCAAGCATTAACAATGTCAACAAAAGTTTAAATATTAGAAATCAATACTCTTTACTGTGCCTTTTCTTTCTTTCTAATTTTAAGATATAACAAACTCATTTTTGAATGTTTTAATTACAAATTTCATTTTATTTCGTTCAATATATTTTGAATTATATTAATAGGACATTCCCAAAATAAGAGGTGTGTGAAAGGGTATGTTACTGCAACTCCTTATAACCTAAAAGGTAAAACATTGATCATTTAAATTACATACAGAATATGTTCGAATAAAATTCTGATCCCTACATTTTCTGTAGTTGTTTTCGTTTTGGATCTTCTATCTGTTGTTTTCTAGATCCGCATTAATTATTTTTCTAGTCTTTAATATTAGACCATGTTTTCTTAAAGATGATTGCTAGACGTTTAAAAGAAGTCTATTATTTGTTAAAAATGAAATTTTAATCTTTCAACATAAGAAGGCTAATACTAAGTTTTAAACTTCATACAGATTGAAACAATCTAAAACAAAAAAAGGAAACCATAAAAATAAAAACATTAATTTTTTAAGAGGATTAAAATGAAAGCAAACCTATGTTTTACAAACCAATATGATATTTAAGCATAGTAAAAATCATAGCAAGAACTTAAAAGTAGGGACTTGATAATATCAAATAAATTATATACATGGAAAAAATACATCTCACATTCAGAGTCAGTTGTTTATTTTCTTAATTCGAGTGAAACAAATCCGACTTGAAAACATACACTACCTATAAATGATTTTGACGCAGATGAACTAGAAGTGAAAAATTAAGAAACGTTTACTTGTACTTTTTTATTCTTGTTTTCATTCTTTATTTACAAAACTGACATTATTTTAATTTATTTTGTATTTTCTAATATTTGCACAGAAAACAATTTTGTTTTTTTCTATTTCCTATATTAAACTTTGAAATAGAAAACCTACTGAAAAGTTATTTTCTTTTCTGTTTTCTGCATAAAACTTTGAAACAGATCTAAAATAAAGTCACAGTTTTACTAGAAAGTGAAAGTAGAAAATGCAAAGAGAGAGGAAAAGTATAAGTAAACATTTTCTAAGGGTTTGCAGTACAATAATATATTTTGCTGTCAGTAGCAGGTGTGTCATGCCTCTTAAAGTACAGTATAGATTAACGTCGTTTTCCTTTTCTTCTGCAAATGGGAAAGATGTTATGTAACTTATTAACCTCTCCATGTTTTTCTTTAATTTTTTAAGAGTTAGTTATACTAATTAAGAAGGAGCAATTACCAATGCAGGGTAACGTCATAAGGGGACTTGTTCAACACATGAACCACAAGAGTGTCACCCTCTCGCACTCGTATAGTAGGTCCAGGAAATTGTCCATTCACAGCAGTTATAACTTGGTCGTTACATAACCGAGGGATAGTCATGTTCTCCACCTACAACATTTCAGAACCAAAGAAAATAGTAAGAAACAAAGGTTATATAGCTGAGTATTACTCACCAATGTGTATAGATAAAAACTAATTAAAAGATATTTATTCTGATTATGGCATGCATGTTTGGTTGGATAAATTAACTTCCCTAGATAAGTTTATAAAAGAGGAAAATAAGAATGGAAAATGAGAAGGATGTTTGCATAGAATGTAGAGGAAGAGAAATTACATTGAATGTGTATTCCACAATAGTCGCGGAAGCCACAGAAGACAAAGCTAACAGAAGGAAAACCCATGCTGGAGCAAGCGTGAGAGGTCTCATGTCCAAAAGGAAAAATTAATGAAAGAAAATTACAAACTAAGATGTGAACTTAAGTGTGAACTTAGATTTATTTTGTAGAGTAGATCAATGCGTGGGTTTCCGAGGTTGTATGTCCTATATATAGACACACTGATTTGGTGATTATGTTTAAGATTTCGTGTTTACGTTGAAATGTCGAAATAAAATATTGCAAGGTCTTTTCATAGCAAATGCAACTGCATTGGTTCAGGGTTGTATTGTGGTGGAATGTGGTTGTGTAGATACGAAGTTTTGATCACGAGGGCACACCCATGAAGGAAATATTTAACCAGTCAAAATGAAAATATTTTTAATTAAAGAAAAAGATAGTTTAACACTGTTCATAGGATACTTTCAATTGACAACCGTTTTGTTTAATAAAATATTATATAATAATATATAATTGTACTATAATCTCAAACTATCACCACCCTTTAACTAATTAAGCAAGGCACAACGAGGAGTGTAATGCTTCTTATTATGGGTCATGATAACGGATAATTATTTTGTTATTGAGCTGGTCGAAGTTCAACGACATGTACAGCTAATTGAGTTTGTTTAGGTTATAATTAAAATAATATCATGATAATGAGTTGATCAATTCAAAGGCAATCTTCAAAATTAAAATTTAATCTATTTTCAAACTATTGAGAAGCCTTCCTTTTATTTTTTTTTTCGTTTTATTTATTAGATTTTAGATGTGTGGATCACTTGGGAACTTTTATTGGAAGCAAAGGCATAATGGATATAAATAAAGTAGAATAAAATTGGTTTATACGTGTACATATTTCCATCAATTTGGTTAAATATTTAATAATTTTCAGTAAAGGTGGCGTGTGCACGTTTCATTGTCTTAGAATAATCTTTAATTATTTCGAGAGCTTATGCCAAGCAGAAGAAGATAAGAATTATATTGTAAATAATGCTAGCTTTCAAATTCAATGTGGAGTATCATTAGAACTTTTCCTTGGTCGTCAAGTAGAATGGGTCATTCTATTGGTGTTTACAATTTTATGAGAACGCATCACTTGAATCGCTTGCTTTCAGATAGAGAAAATAATCTTTTCAGTCGGCCAATAACTAATTATAAGATAGAGTTTAAATAAAATATATAGAAGGGAATGTCATTATAGTTAATTAAATGCATGTAACCTAAGTTACGTATTGAAAAAAGCTAAAACATTGAATTAAATCGTGTCGTTGAGGAATACCCGCATTTGCACTAGTTAATCTTAGTATATCGCACATGTTAATGATGCATTTTTTGGATTTGTCAATTTAGTTCATAGATGAAATTTCATGTTTCACTCATTTAGTTGCAACAGTGAAATTTAAAAAAAAATACAAAATAAACTGTCTACCTTTCAGGACACTAAAAATGTAACTGATTTTCATGACCTGGTAGAAAGGTATGGTATGTTGGTCCTAAGAAATAAACTAAGAACCTCAGATAAGACCTAAAAATTTGTAGTAAAGATGTATTTTTTTTCTAAAGGGGGCATTTGGAGTTCTTCAATCCATCCATATTAGACAAAGGTCCTCTCTAAGCCATATGAGCCTCTATCCTCGTCCCTGCACTTGCTGACGGCCACTACCCTCCAACATCTCCAAGAAAACTAAACTACCTAAATAAAACCGGTGTCGTTCACAAAAAAAAACTAAATGAAAATTTGTATTAAGAAGGCATGTAATTCTTTTTATTAAGAAGTGAACTTTAAGTCTAACTTAATCTTATAAAACTGGTTTGTAAGGCGAGGTTTGCACCCACTTATAAATTATTAAAATGTCTTATCTCTAGTAGATGTGAGATCTCTAACACACTTCTCTCACGCTGAGACTCTCAACTCGAGCGTGAAACTTATATGTAAGGATGGTCCGATAGCAGCTCGATAATGGGTGACCTGATAGGCCCAACAACCTTGCTAGGATAGACTCTAATACCATATCAAGAAATGAATTTTAAGCCTAACTCAACCTTACAAAACTGGCTTGTAAAGTGAGGTTTGCACCCACTTATAAACTATTGAAATGTCTCGTCTCTAGTCAATATGTGATATTGGTAACCTCACCTTACAAGTTGATTTTGTAAGGTTGATTTAGGCTTAAAGTTCACTTCTTGATATGGTATCAAAGCATATCCTAGCAAGATTGTTGGGCCTATCGGGCCACCCGCTATCGGGTCGCTATCGAACCACCCTTACAGATAAGTTTCACGCTCGAGTTGAGGAGTCTCGGCGTGAGGGAGGTGTGTTGGAGATCTCACATCGACCAGAGATGAGACCCTTCAATGGTTTATAAGTGGGCGCAAACCTCACCTTGCAAGTTGATTTTGTAAGATTGAGTTAGGCTTAAAGTCCACTTCTTGATAGTTCCTTCTCCGAAAAAGCGCTACAGAGTGAATCAAAGCATGATTATCATAATAACCACGTATATAGCCTCTGTTACAGCTGCAACAGAGGAGATCAAATGTAGGGATAAAACTAGATACATCAGAATTCCAGATCAGTCAAAAACTCCAACCTTTCCTATGCAATCCCACAAACTAATCTCTCATTTTCACCTTCCCAAAGAACCACTCTATCCCTTATCGAAGGAAGCCTAACATTTGAAAACCAATACACTAGCTCACCCCCTATAACTAGACATAACTCCCACCCTCATTGCACCCAAACCCTAGGCCAAAAGCAAAACTAGCCTCTATATCCATGAATTGAAGCTACTTGAAAGTAATCCTACCCCAATTATATATCAATATTAATGTATTTTAACAGTGTATTAGATAATGAATAAGATACAAGATTGTCGACATAAACACCAATATGATAAAAGTTAGTTTTAGATAATTTATTAGTAATCCAGGCCAAGTTTTGAGGTGCGTCATTGCAAATATTTCATTATCATCCACCATTATGTTATTATTTCTGTATTTTTAGATACGTCACATGACCGCTACCCACATTGTGCTTCACAAGATATTATCCTTCTTACTCACTCTTGGCAACATGAATGGTAACATATGCTCCATTAGAGTGTTGTGTCACGGTCTTTTCATACAAATGGTGCAGATTTATATGGAAAATATCAAAATAGGTCAATTTTAAAAAAATTACAAGGATAGGTAAATCATGTTTAGGAGAACGATCTTATAATGAAAAAGTCATGCTAGCAAGCACGACTTTAGCTTCTGATAAAATTTTTGTTTTGTCATACTTTTAGTCATGCATACGGAGACGAGATGAGTAAATTCCTTTTTCTGCCACCTATAAAATCATGTCTGGTAGCATGAGTTATTTTTTTTTTAAATCGTGCTTATAAGCACAAGTTGTGTCTTTTTTTAAAATCGTTTAAAAATCATGCTTACAAGCACGTTTTCCGTGATTTAGAAGAAAAAAAAGAGTTTGTGCTGAAATTGTGTTTGGTACAATGAATTTGTATGTTTGTTTATGTGACGGAATGAAAATATTTCATTTGTTAGGGTTTGGTATCAAGTAATTTTCTAACACTAGAGTTTAAATAACATGGTTAAAAAAACATTAGAGTTCGATACACATGATGAGTAAAAGTAGAAGATGAACATAAAATTTAAGAAGGAAGAAAATATTTAGTTATGAGATTTAGTGCCACATCGTGGCCTTCGACGTTGTCTTCATGGTCTTCTAAGTGCTCCATGTTTAGTAGATGGGACAGATGGTTGTGGAAGTGGTGATCCAGCTTCATTATCATCATGTTTCTCATGATCATTCTCACTTGCATTATCTAATGTTTGGGAATACGTTGTTGGTCAATAACAATCTATGGATGGTATTTGATTGTATGTAGAAAGGGGGGGAGGGGGGTGGGTTGGAAGAAGTCCCAAATATATTATGTGGTGGAGTGTGAAACCAATTTGGCTACGATGGGAACATGTCATAGGTGGAAGGAACTTCATGTTGATATGAAGATACAGTTATTATCTACAACAACCAACCTCGATTGTTTTGAAGATCCGACAGTAAAATCTTATCCGATTGAGCTGCAATTTTTCTTGAAGATTCCTCACTTATAGTTCTTCATTTTGTACGATGGGATTGTCCATTGGAGGTCTATAGAAACACCAGAAAATTTTTTAAGGGTTGTTATCCACAACAAATTCTCGTCACTAGTAGTCTTAGTTATTTTGGAGATCCAATAGTGAATTCTTCTCCAATTGAGCTGAAATTTTTATTAGAGTTTTCCAACCATGTTGTTAATGTTATCCATGTATCTGAACATTGAAGGTGGTTGAAAATTAAAATCGACAACATTTGGAGGTTGAAATTGTTGTGCACTAGAAGATGATCTAATATGTTGATAGTTCGATTGAGGTTGACTTTGTTGAGGTTGGGGGAACATGTTATACTGTGACAAATGATTGTGATTAATAATTGCAATATAAAACTTAATACAAAATGAACTTACATTATCATTGGACATCGATGTTTATTGAGGGGTTATATATTGGATAGTACGTGAGATGTACCATTGCATATATGATGCAGTGTCACACAAATGACTATTTCTGCCAAATTGTTGCCTCTGAATTAGGCAGGTATGTCGATCATTCCACATGGTGATTCACTTTTGATGATATTGGGGCCAATATTTATTTTTTCTTTCTCGCATGTCATCTTTATGAACATCATCTAAGTTTAACGGGTTGATGGAAATAGGTTGGTGTAACCTAAACTACCTCATGACCCTATTTCCTTGAAGAAACTTAACTGTAGAAAAATAAATGAGAGGAACAACAACTCGACTAACATCATATTATGGCTTTCTTCCCATCTTTATTCCTTTCATTATCCCTTTTATCTATATTTGCCTAATTGTACATGATAATACCTCAACTAGAATAAGGAAAAAGAAAGGTGCTAGGAGATCTCCTTGCCTAAGCCTTTTCTCAAGTTTGAACTCTTCTCTTAAAACTAATATTGTTGAAAACTCTAAGCATCCCTCCTCATCCATTTAAGACTGAATCCTAATCTTCCCATCATATATGCAAGATAATCTTAGTTAATTGTGTCATAAACCTTCTCAAAATCAACCTTAATTATTATATTTTCCTTCCTTTTTTCATTTCATCTTTTTAATTACCTCATTTGCTACCACTACTCCATTCAATAAACATCTTTCCTTAAAAACGATTGATCGTTTTTATATATATAATGTTTGTTAGTATTCCTTTTATCCATCCTACCATATATTTTTTTAATATTATTTTATATACACATTCTATTAAAGAAATCGACCTAAATTCATCTTTTGAGGATTTTCTATTTTAGGTATGAGGCAAATAAATGATGCATTCATTCCTAATAACATAAGAATTATTAAACTATTTATTTCAAGGACATGGTCACCATTATTTTTAAGAAAAAAATATTTTGTTTCTTTTTTCTAATTGACTATTCAATCTTATATATTACCTTTCATTATTTTTGTAAAGATAGTATGTAATCGAGATCAAGCACAAGACATCAAGCACAAAGGAGGTGACAAGAAAGAGGGATGAAATTGAACGAGACAAGAGGAAGAAGGTCAATAAAGAAAAAAATAAATAAAAATGTAAGAAAAGAAAGAAAAAGAAGGAAAGAAAACGAAGGAGATTACCTAAGAGGGTGACATTAGAGCTAAAAGGAAATAGAAAATAGACTTTCTTTTTACATAATTTAACAACCAAATTATGTAATACTAATTCTGTCTTAACCTATCTTATATCTATCACCATTCCCGTCACTATAACTGATAAGTAAGTTTAATGTTCAATAATAACCATAATTTAAATCTATTATAAAGCTACACACGTATTCTAAATTATGCTACTCAGTGACAAACATTATTCGGTCATTAAAAAGAATACATACATTATTGTATAATAAATGATATTGTTTTTTAGTCACTAAACCATATAAAATTGTATGTTAAACAATTGAAAAAATTCTATAGGAAATTGATTGAAACAAGGGTAATTATTTTGACGGAAAAAGTTGTAACTTCCTTTTCAAGGCGGAAATATTATTAAAATTTATCAAAGCATAGAACGTGTTTTAGTCAGAGAAAGAACAAAAAAAAAATATATATGAAAGAAAATATATCTTTTTCTAATATTAATCCAAACAAAGAGAACATGAAATAAGATTATGCCCACATGTCATAGTTAGAATTCATGATAGTACAAATATCAAAAAAAAAAAAAAAAAAAAAAAAATAAAAAAAAAAAAAAAATTATAAAAATAATAATCCAAAAAAAGAGAACAAGAAAAAAGAAAATGAAAACAAGTAATAGATAGAATTCATGATAGTACAAATATCAAAAAAAAAAAAAAAAAAAACACACCATACACAAAAAAAAAACAAAAAAAAA
>Ga0099824_1007003_pt1 | contig 15171 bp, 9 predicted proteins | sample SiratrowhiteBW_FD_76837 | JGI IMG/M metagenome (GOLD analysis project Ga0099824, IMG submission 76837) | Root nodule microbial communities of legume samples collected from California, USA - Siratro white BW | ecosystem: Host-associated > Plants > Roots > Nodule | place: USA: California...
AAAAAAAAAAAAACCAAAAAAAAAATAAAAAAAAAAAAAAAAAAAAAAAAAAAAAAAAAAAAAATAAAAAAAAAAAAAAAAAAAAAAAAAAAAAAAAAAAAAAAACTCCCTGCAACAAACTAATCTTAAGCCAGGCATGATTTCCATTGAGAAGGAAATGGAAACTGAAGACATGAAACTTACCAAAGAAACAGAAGTTCTCTATGCAAATGTTCTATATTTCTTAGTTAACTTGTAGATAGAAAACCTTAAGGGGAGAAAGAATATATTATATAGGTCTGACTTTAATAGAGGAGAAGGAAGGAAAAAAAACATAAAGGAGAATGAATCTGGTTTATTTTTGTGAAAATAAGAAAATAATTTTTTAGATTACTATATATGCACTTACTAAACTCACTGTTTCAGCCGAGAACCCAAAAGCCCCCACAATGTTTATTATGTAATCAATCGTGAAATTTATATTCTCACCCCCTGAACTTAAATACAAATATCATCTTCTAATTAATATGTATATTAACAATAAAATCTACTTACATTAGAAAGGTTGTGTAAAACTTAAATAAAAAGGATACTGATACACTTAATTTATTTGGACTTTGTATGAATTTATTTTAAAAGACTTTGAGTTTGAATGCTTTGAAAATGAATTTAAATTATTTACCAAGATGTTCTAAAATTAATCGAAGTTTGTATTTATTCTTGATATTGTAGATTTTACAAGAAAAATGTAAATTTTATTTGAGGTGCTTGAGAGGGTCCATAAGCATGAAGAATATAATGAATAAATAAAGGTGAACTTGTATAATTGTTGATGAAGGGAATGTTTATAATGAGTAGTGTATGTTGGTTGATGAGATGAATTGTCTATGATTTTTTTTTTTCTTACAATTTCAACTCGAAAGCTCAAAGAGACCAACCTAATAAAAATAATATGATTTATATTTTATATTTCAATATAGTTAGGTCAAATTGTATGCAATGTTTCCAAAATCTAATGAAATCTATGAACCAAATCTAACTCGATTTGTGAGTATGATTGAATTCGATTACTCAGGTCAACCTAATATATGATAACCAGCTGAACATAATAATTCTTCTTTTGGAAGAAATTATTGCATCTTTGAAACTGTTATGGTCCAATCAATTCTTTAAGTGATATATATTTCATTAACTTTTTTTACAAATTAAAAAACTTAATTGTATAAAAAAAATATAGTAAATAGTTATCTATATGATGTTACGATTTCTCATTCGACAGACTATACTGTATTATTTGGTGGGTTCCATTGCACTGCTCATTACAATAAAGTAGTGAATTGACAGCACTCATACCATCTTGGTCCTTCAATTGATCCTTTGATTCTTATTGACTTTTTCTTAAAAATTGTAACATAAATCTCTTATCTCGAATAGGTTCTATTTGATTCACAACGTCAACTGTAACATAACAGTATAAATGTTTTAAATGTTCAATGTTATAGTTCTGGTACTTTTACATTTAATTTTACTTTATATATGATTATTTTCGAACACTCGCTATTATTTAACTTCTGTTTTTTGTCATTTTTTAATATAGAGATACAAAAAATGATTCTTTTACTTTTGTTATGCAAATGATACTAAAGTGAAACAACAATTATAATATTTGTAATAGTGATTAAACTAATGCACTTGCAGAAGAAGTTTTCTGTCATATTCTATATATGATACCGTTTAATTTAGTGAAACAAAATTTTAAGAAAATAAGGTTTTGAACAAATAATTATTGCAATTAAATGCTTGAAAGAACGATAAATTTTTAATAAATCTTTAATTTTTGGACCTTTTAACCTTTCTTTCATTTCAAACTTGAAGTGAAAAACCAATTCAAGACACTTTAAAATTATAAATAATTTCTAAAGTTAGAGTATAAATATCATTTCAAGTATTATTTAATTGAATAAAACAAAGTATTCAGGTCTTTCTTTTTTATTAATACCGCCTGGCCTAATATAATTTTTTTTTCTATTTAAACGTATAAGAAACTAAAAATTTATTAATTAGATGAATGAAACTTTTTTTTATTTGATTTTAAGAGTAAACATTATAACTTTAGCATTAACTTTTTTTAATTTCTAATCAATAATTTTAGTTTTTCTATTTTTTATTGTAATTCCTAAATTTAGAAAATATGCAGTTTGGTCGATCAATTACTTTTCGTGATTTTAATTACTAAAATTTAAAAAACTTACAATATTGATCCAATTGTTAACAAAACTAAAATTCAGTTAAAAATTTACGATACTGTTAATTAGATGATCCATAAAACCTTGAGATGAATGGCCATGAACTGCAGAGTACCATTACCACAGACAATATTCTTAAGAAACTGCTTTGAACTATTTTTAAAGATTCATTGAAATTCATATATTATTCACTAACCTGCATAAACTTTTATATGAAAGAAAATTATCTTTTTTATAATCTTTGCTTACATGTGTTTAATGTAACCAAGTTACCCTGGGGAGAGTAACAGTCCTTCACAATGAAATCCATTATCTTATGCAGAATACTCCCTAACTACTTTGCCTTTTCAACCTCTATGAAATAGTAACTTTTAACCATAGAAAGAAAACCTATTACAAGTTATTATTGAATGAAACAAAGACAGCACTTTATTGTGTTGGTAACTAGGAGCTTCCAACGTGTGACATTTCATGTTTCTCCATCTCATGATCATGCTGCGCCCTGTACTTATATCTGTGTGCCGAATATATGAAGATGCAAAAATTGAGTAAGCTCAAAGCTGTGAGAAGCCAGTAGAAATAATCAAACCTGCCAGTGTTGATGTTCTGAGACAACCAAGAAGGTTTCCCTTTGTCTATGTTCCCAGTGGCAGATTTAATGATGTTGTTTATGATAGTTGCCACAAAACAACCCAAGCCACCAGCAAGTGCAGCATATGCAGACCCTATGCTCTTCATGGCATCAGGGGCTTCCTCATAGAGAAACTCCAATAACCCCACAATGCAAAACACTTCAGCCACCCCAATGAGACAGTATTGGATCAGCAACCAATATGCACTTAGGTTAGGCATAGCAGTGAGAAAAATAGCCTCGTATTCATGCTTTATTGCATAGTTTCTTCTGTACCTCTCAAATATTGCAGCCCATGCAACTGATAGAATGGACACTGCCAACCCTATTCCCACCCTCTGAAGCTGAGATGCACCTTGTGGATGACCCGTGATGCGTCTGAAGATGGGGACAAAGAGGGAGTAGTAGAGAGAGAGTATGAGAAAAACACTGAGGCCTGGGAACACGGGCATGCATGTAACTGGGAGTTTCAAACGACCCAAGTGGGTGTTCAAAGTGTATGCTTGCTGAACTGAGAGAGTAAGAAACTCTGTGAGAACCACGTTGAGCATGATTGTGCATGCTGGTATGGGGATGAGTTTCAGAAGGATCTTCACTTCTTCCACCTGAGTCACCGTACAGAGCCTCCATGGACTGGGATTGCCACCATCTTCTTTCAATTGCAGAGCTGCTTTGTCAAGAAACCTGATCATATGTGCCATCCAAAACCACACAACTCAACATAACATTTCTCACTACACAATTCACATTTATGTTTCTGTCTCTCCCTTCTATCAGTTTTACCAAACATTTTTCTGCAGAATATCGTTTGGTTGAAAATCCATTTTACATCTTTTGCATTTTTCTATCATAAAAACTCACGTTAAAGTACGTATAGCAAATATTTTTCACCATAAAAGTTTAATCGTTTTGTGAAATTAATCGCAATAGGTAAATTTTTTAAAAATGTATGACATTCAATAAGTTTAGGGATAGGTAGCTTTTGTAACGTAATTTAGTAAAGTTATGCTAGTTGTATCCACTTAAGTATAAGTCTTCTTTTCTTCATTATTTTATTTTATTAATACGAAGTCCAAAGTCGTGTTAGACCAAGTTACTTCACTTTTTTCTTTTTTTAGTTTGTAGTTTTTTTTTTAATTTATATTTAATTATAATTCTTATGTTAAAATAGGTAACAACTTTTTAAAGTTAAGTATAATTTTTATTAATGTAAAATGAAAAAATACTTTTGTTCAATTTATTAACTACAAAATATGATTGAATACAAGTAAAATATTATATATTTTAGTTAAATAAATTGAGATTTCTTTTAAAAAAAAAAATCTTTGTTTCTATTTTACATCAATAAAAAGGTATACTTAAGCAAAAACAAAAATATAAAAAAAAAATAGAAAAGGTGAAATCATGTGGACAAACACAAGCACCACTTATCTAATCTTGCACCCTTTATCATGAATTATAGAAAAAATAGAAAAGGTGAAATCATGTAAACAAACACAAGTCCCACTTATCTAATCTTGCACCCTTTATCATGAATTATAGAAAAAATAGAAAAGGTGAAATCATGCAAACAAACACAAGCACCAAGTATCTAATCCTACACCCTTTATCATAAACTGCAAAAAGTTTAGAGCTTTATGGCGAAAAATGACCTGAAATGATTAGTGTGAGTAATTTTTCGACTTCCCTTGATAGCAGAGTGTCTGCCAGGAACCTCGTACAAGCCTATGAAGTCACTGCTTGAAAAAGGGGCATTTCTCTTTCGAAATGCAGCCACCAAAACCTGAGCAACCCGAGTGAGAGGACTCCCTCCTGGTAACCTGTGTCTGTACAAGGGAGTGCCTATGAAGAACACCATGTTCGATAAGCCCATGGCAATTGCCAGTGACCCAAATGCAGATCCCCACCCATATTGCATCTGCACGTACACCACTGCTGTGAAGGCCACAATCGCCCCTATGGTCACTGACAGATAGAAGAAGTTGAAGAATCTGTCAAGATGTTCCTTGTAGTTTTTGCTTCTCTCATCAAACTGGTCTGCTCCAAAAGATGACACGCATGGCCTTATCCCTGCTGCTCCAAACGCTGTTATGTATAGAAACGTGTACAGGTATGTGATTTGCCACGTTTTTGCTGGCTCGCACTTTCCCAGTAGCAGAGAAAATTGGTCACAAGCTTCTTGGTTTGGTACAAACTTCCCTATTGTTGCACACAGTGTTATTCCTGTCAAACCCTGTGCATAAAAATCCAATTATACAAGTCCATCAAAATGTTTACATAAACACATGTGAAGAAATGTATATTTATTACTGTTGTTGTAATAAAGAAGTCTTAATAGCAAAATAAGATGAATGAAAATAAATAATAATTGCCTTTTTGAAATATTTTAGATAAAATTATATCAATAATTCCATGAAATTTGACATGATCCACTGAATAAAACCATATATTAAATGAGGGTTGAATTGGTATCTTGAAAAATCTAGAACAGCTGCACCAAAACCATTAAATTTTAGAAGGTACCGTCGAATTTGATGAGAGATATTATTAATCTACTGTGAGTAGTACAAGACACGTCATGTGATGTGATGTTCCATGGATAAGAAGAATGGTATTGTTTTGTTACCGCAAGATAGATTGTAGTGAAGATAGCTATGGTCCAGTAGCGTCCAAGATATGCATCTGCTAGAAAACCACCCAGAACCGAGGAAGCTTGTGATATCCCTAAGAAATTGTTTACTGCGTTGGATGAACTCGTGAATGGTCTATGCATCACGTAAAACATAAATGCAACCATGTTAACTGAAAGCCCAAAATAAGCCATTCTTTCTGCCATTTCATTCCCTACAACCACACAAACCACATAGAATGTTATCTTGAAAGTATTCATAAATCATAAGTTCATAACAAGTAAAAGTAAGAGAGACTATATAGTATATGTGTGTGTACCAAATATAAAGAAGGCTGCAATCCAACCACCAGTCTTTGAAAGATCAACAATGGATTTGCCATGGATATCAACTGGTGTAGATCCTGCTGTGTAGCCACGACCAAAGGCCATTCTTCTATCCTCAGACTCAATGAAGTAAATGGCTAGCTTCTTTCTGTTGTTCATTGAAGTGGCTGGTGTCCCCTCAAGGGAGCCTTCTGGTGGTGACTTGATCTCGGAGCTCTCCATCACTCTTAACACACAACACTAGCTGCTACCTTTCCTCAATCTCAATCTTCAGATCAACAACTTACAACACATGAAAAGGGTCATGGATCCATCTCTTCAGTAATCACTAAGGAAAAAGCAAAAGGGTGGGAAAAATCATTCTGAAATATGGACACTAAAGCCACCAACTTCTACTACTTTTTTGGTTGTCCTTGCTCTTCTACTTATGGAAGTTAATTAATTCTTCTCAGGGTAGGAAAATCAAAGAAAAAGAGCTCAGTTGTGTGATGTAGGTTTGGACCCTACATTTCCTTAAGCGGAGTTATTTCTGAGTGTGACAGATAAATGTATGTGACTTTTTTTGTACTTGTGTATGAATACATGGTGGAAGAGTTAAAATTGAAAGAATTCTTACCAGTTGATCCTTTTTGATACAGTTCGGGAAAGGGACCACTATTAAAGGAAGGTTCAACTAACACCTTGAAACCAGCCATGCACAATAAATGGCAGTACACCACTTCAACATCAATGTAAACGATTGAAAACAGTGCATTTATGGTCACCTGCTATGGTGGCTGGCACCATTGCTGTCATTGATTGGTGCTTGCATGTTAGTAGTAATAATTTATTTCAAATCTTGTTCCCAGTATCTCTTTGCTTAAGAATTTTGGGGTTTGTTCAGCATGAAAATATAGATGCACATAAATTTTCGTATGAATGAGGGAGGTTGGGGATTGGTCAGATGCTTGAAATTTTGTGCTTGGTTTTAAATTCTTGTACTTCAATGTTGTGGTCCTTTTTCTCCACACTAACTAGATTTTGACCTTCCACTTATCTGAAATGAATCCTCTTGTACACATGATTGGTCATGTCTAAAAGAGTCAAGTATAGTATTTAACACGAGTACTGATATAAACTCAAAATTTCAACATCACCTTATTGTGCTTAAATAATGCAATATATCTTGAGATGAGCACATGCATTTGTAGTTCTAGTTGTGTCTAGGTTTTAAAAGTAAAGACTTCACAAGGTAAACGTGAAAATTTGGGTGGCTTCTTCTGATGTAACTATAATATTACTCCCTTTCTCAACTCAAGTGGCTTCTTTAGTTTTTTCAACTTGCATATTTGTTATTAAAAGGATTGTTTCAACAAAAAATTCATCAAACAATTGATGAAATATTTTTTAGTCCTTCAAATTTTAGATGACTTTTTTTTATTTTTAAATTTAACATTAACTTTTTAGTTTTGCAATTTGAAAACATTTGTTTTATAGCCTCTGTATCCAACATAGTTAGAAACTTTGTTTGTGAGCTAATGGATTAACGTGATAAGAAAAAAAAAAACAAGTTTAGCCCGAATTTAAAATGTTGAAAACAAAGTTACTCGTCTGCGTGTTTTATCTGAAGCAAGCAAAAATCTATTATTGAACAATTATTAAATTACTCTTAACAGTTTCAGTTATCGTTAAACTTTTTTCGGCCACTTATTATAAGGTTTAAAGTGTGGCTTAGTTTTTAGTGTAGGACTCAAGTCATGTTTCTAATATTAGTAATTTTTAAATTTTTTTTTTCATAAAGACATTTCTTTAATAATGAGTTAGTGAAGTATGAGTTTGTTGGAATGACTTTCTCCTTAATACTTTTAATAAGGAAAAAAAATGAATTTTTATATAAATTTAAATTTAAATTAGTTAAGCATATAAAAATTTAGAGAAATTATAGAAATTTTTTTGCAATATTTCTTTGAGCATGAACTAATTTTAATTTGTAGAGTAATAAATTTCAATTTTTTTAAAGTGTATATAGAAAAGTTTGTTACAAACAAAACCTATATTAAAAAAAATTAATTAGCGAGTACATTAATTTTAGTCTTTGCTAGAAGACCGTCTTACGCTAATAAAAAAGTGCACTATTCGTTATTCTCACCCGTAATCTATCTCTTTCTCATAGATTTAAACTGAACTACTTTTATGATTTTTTTCATTTATTGAGTTTCTAAAATGGTTATTTTTTTACTAGGTTTTATAGGATTATGTGATAATAAGAGATTCGTCAAGCTGTTTGAGTATAATTTTAGGATAAAAGAAATTCATAACTATAACTATGTTTAAGATTTTTTTACAGAAATTAAAAATAGAATTAATGTCAGTGAAATAACATTTACCTGTCCTCTTTTTTGTCATGGTAAGTTAAGATTATTTTGAACATGCAATCAGAAGATCCTAAAAACCTCACAAGATGGTTTGGCCCATTTTCTATAAGCTAAAACAGTTTGTCAGTATAAACTTGTATGGTGTGTTGTGGGCATTGCAAGTTTTGCTCTATTTGGGCCTGTTTTTTTTTGTATGTCAGGAACAGCAAAAAATCACTTGATGCATCCCTTATAACTTTGGGACTGACTAAAGTGGAATTCAACATTGTGATGACTTTTAGATTGACATGATACTTCAAATTATAAATAAAACTTTCCATATTGAAAGAAAATAAATTGAGGAGCACGTAGCAACTACCCTCTGAGGCAGTTTACCAAATTCAATTTCCCTTATACGTCGTTTTCACAATGTTTAGGGTCTAAGCCTTCATCTTAGAAATGACTTGATTTGGTCAAGGGAAGGGACCTTTTGATCAAATATTGGAACTAAAATGTAAGAGTTGACACATAACTGGCATCACAAGCACAAAGGAATGAAATCACAAAAAACGCTCATGCAGACAATTTCCCATTCATCGTAGAACTATCGTCTAAATGACTCTATGAAGCACATTTAAAGCAGCAGAGTGCACAGCTACTGCCTTTTATTAATCCATAAATGGCATCATACACAGCATTACTAACCATGACGATCACACTTCAGTGGCTGACCAACTTAAGAGAGTTTGCCTTCTCTTGCAGAGAATCTAGGAGGCTGTCAAAGCTCTTCTTAAACGAATCCACTCCTTCAAGTTCAAGCTGGTTACCAACAGTGCCCCAGTCAATACCCAATTTCTGGAGAGCATTGTATATTCCCTCAGCTTCAGATGCATTTGAGTCTATTGTCCTGGAAACAACACCATGATCGATAAATGCTTGAAGGGCTTGGTCTGGCATGGTTGATACCTGACAAGTAAGAAGAAGATGTTGCTATGAGATACAACGAAAAAGATTAGTAAACCCTTTGATCTTTAAGTTCCTTAACACAATCAAGGCCGAACTTAGAGTCCATTATTTGCCTCGGATCAACTATAATAACTATAAACAGACGGACGAAGTAAAAAATAAGATTGCTTACAGTGTCAGGTCCAATAAGAGGTGCAACATATAAGGTGTCAGGATAGGCAGGATTCTTGACACTAGTTGAGGCCCAGAGGAGCCTTTGCTTCTTGGCCCCCTTTTTAACTAGAGCTTCCCACCTAGGACCAGAAAATTTCCTTTGGTAGAGCTGGTAAGCCAATGCTGCTTGGGCTACTGCTGCCTGTAAAATTCAATGTGCCTTGGCTATGAGAATATTTGACATTCACGGGTGTAATAAATCCAAAGACAAGAATAGAAATTTGGTAAACAATAAACAGTTACCTTGCCACGTAGATTAAGGGCCTCTGGGGTGCCAAGTTTCTCAAGGGCCTTGTCAATGAGAGTGTCAACTCGACTGACAAAGAAAGAGGCAACACTTGTTACTCTAGAGAGGTCATTTAACCCAGATGCCTCAAGACCATCCAAGTAAGCATCAATAACAGCTTCGTATCTTGCGAGAGAGAATATCAGCTGTACACACAAATACCAGAAACATATTAGACTTGAACCACGCAAGCCACGCAAGTGAAAGAGATCACGACAAATGTCACTGTTCAGGACATTTGGAGACCAAGTCTTTCAAATTCCTACCAGACACGAGCATGAGCTTATAATAACAGTACAATTTGTTATGGTAGTAATGACAAAATCTAAAGGGTCACTTATCAAGAGTACCTATAAGCCAATCTAGAATAGCAAACCATAACTAAATACAATAATAATTTATTTAATTTAAAAAGGATGTAGCGCAAACTCACCGTCACATTCACACTTATCCCATTAGCAATAACTTCCTTAATTGAAGGCACACATGCCTCTGTAGCAGGAATCTTAATATACACATTGGGGCGGTCAACCACTTTATGAAGCCATTTCGCAGCTTCTATGGTTCCCTCAGTATCATCAGCGAGCCTGGGAGATACTTCAACAGAAACATAGCCATCAGCACCATCTGTTTGATCATAGATTGGTTCAAATAGTTTGCAAGCATCTTGGATATCCTTCACTACAAGTTCCCAGTATGCACTTTCAATGTCTTTCCCAGCTTGCACAAGTTCCCTGCATGATTAAGTAATTTATTCTTAGCTATAAGAGTAGGAAGGACATTGCTAGACTATAGTGCAACGTACACCAATAAGACAGTTACTAACGTATCCATAAGACCGAAAACCATTATTTTCTCCCTTTCTTAATATTTTTCTTCTGCTGATAACAGTATACATTAAACTTGCAGGAATGTTAGACCTAAAACAGACACAGCAATATACTTAACGCAGTCACGAGCTGCCCATCCCGTGAAAAATTGGAACTAAGGAGTGTCACATCAGTGTAGTTTAGTTTAACTACACTAAGCATATATATTGTGAATAGACCGACAAAACTACAACCAAGTGAAAGCTTGCTTCAATTAAATTTTAAGAAAAATCACTTTCTTTCTCCAGCTCCACGAGAGAGCTTTTGAAAAAAACAACAATAACAGATGCTTCCCATGATAAAAGCTATGTTAAACATGGGCTCATACACTGAAAAGACACATTGTAGACAGACGAACATGATCTGTATCCATGCGTCACAGTTTGTGGTACCCTGACCACTACATTGCCTGTTAAGCTTTAGAAAGAAATATCAGAATTTATATATAAGATATTCATGGTACCTGAACTGATCATTGTAAGCATCTGACGACGAGATAGCTTTCTGAAAGATCTGCAATCACATGGACAGACAGCAGATTAGAATAGCAACATGCAAAGAATGCATCTTACAACTCTCAAGAAATGTTTAGAACATTAATCAGTTTTAATTTTTGTAATATTATTATCAGGAAAATATCTTCAATAAGGAGAACATTTCAAAAGATAATGAAAAAAAAAAACATTACCGCAGGGTTGCTTGTGACACCTCTGACACCACTGGCTATTAGAGGAAGCAGATCTGTAACAGGCCTGCAGAGATTATCATACCATGGACTCTGCCCTTCTTTCTCATAGAGATCATGAAGCACTGTCCTCTTTGCAGGACTTGCATTCCCATTACTTTGAGAGCATTTAACCCTGAATGAAAACAACCAAGCGTCAAATATTTGCCTCCCATATGATCTGTTCAAGAAAAAACAAAGCCTTCAAAATGTTCGTCACTTAAGGAGGCATTTGGCAAAGCATATATAGGCTAATGTCTCCTACAAGCTATCTATAGCTTATATAAAACATTGAAGCATTGTCCCTGATGAACCAAAATAAGAAATTTATCTTCTTTATGGATAATTTCAAGAAAGGAACGACATTGATACTAATCATATAAGTAGACAACAGAGAAAGTGATTGGTTACTAATAATTTTTATTAGTTACAGTAATCAAAGATGTATGTATGTTCTTAATCTGGATTTACAAAAAAGCAATTATATATTTCTCTTGGTTTAAGATTTCTTATAAATATCTAGACATGCATCATACATCTATGCATCATACATCTATCTATCGAACATATTTTTCTAATAATTTTAGAATAATTACACTGTCTGCGTGTGCGTGTCATACTTAACATGCAATCCCCAGTTCACATGACAACTCGCACGAAAATTGCAAAGACAAATTCTGCAGTTCTAAAAAGGCTAACAATCTCAAGCAAACTTTTGAAATGAAAATCTTAGATAAAAAAAAAAATAAATAAATAACAAAAACGCGTTACTCTTCAGTAAGCATTAAGTTGTACCAGCTATCAAAACCTGTATCTATTTTCAGCTAACCAACTTTCCAACACTCAGGTCACATCCAACCAAACACGCCCTAAGATACTTAAGATGGCGATCGCCCGCTGTTGCTTTCAACTTCAGGGATTCCAGCCACGAAAACGGAGAAAAAAACAAAAAAATAAAATAAAAAGCGGTGCATGTGGATGCGGTGTGCGAGATCGGGCGAAGTAGAGAGGAAGGACAAGGAAAACGTGGAGGAATGGCGATCCGGCAAAAGTGCGAGAGGGATCGGAGAAAACTTACCGCAACGAGGTTTTAGATGGGAGGGAGTGAGGAGATCGGAGGAAAGCGGAGAGGTTAATTTTGTAATTTGCGGCGGAAGAAGAAGGTTTGAGAGAGAGGAAGCAGCCGCGAGAAGAACCGCCGCGGGGTGGAAGCGCTTCCGACAAGGAAGCAGCAGCGTTTGGTGTTGAGAGCTTGGATGCGAAAGCCATTGGGAATTGCGACCGAGCAAATAGTGGGTATTGCTTCAACTTTATTATATATTTATATATTATGCATTATGCATTTTAGGCTCATTATGACGAGGTTGGTAGAGGGAAAGTTGGTGCAGCTTTTCGGTTGACCGAAAAGCCAGAGCCAGGCCACCAAAATACGATGCGCGGAAAGGGTAAAATTGGAATTTGCCATTTCGTCTCCTAGCCGCCATCAACTGTGCTACTACTTCACGCTACCATTTTATTTTATTATTATTTACATATTTTTATATTTTGATTATTGTTTTCCGTTCGTCCAAATATAAATTTTGATATTTTTATGTTGATGATATAAAAAAATAAAAAAGAGTTGTTAAAAAGCATCTATCTAAGTTCATACTGAACGAGTTTGGGTTTGGGATATGTTCATGAAATCGATCTATTATTATTATGTGTTTGTCTGTGGACAAGACTGAACTCAAACTTGTACCTTAACCTAAGCCCACTGGTGAATGGGCTTTGAGGTGGGTTACACCAAAAATTAAAATTCATTATTACTTATTTATTTTATTGTTAAAATATATTATCTTTTCAATAAATATGTTTGACAGAGCTAAATTATTAATACAAGCCTTAATAGTTTACCTTAATGAAGTCAATATTTAATTTATTACACTACTAATATATTATATTTTTTTCTAAATCAGCGATTTTCAATTAATATAGTATGTCATATTAATGGTATGCTTTAATTAAATGAAACTATACATAACAATATCTCATATTAATAGCTTGCGGGGTACATTTTTCTTACCTTACTGCAGTGGCAACCCACTACATTTGAAAGCATATGCAGTAATTGAAAATGGGATTATTTTGAATAGTGATCCTGGTATACTTCAAGTCTTGAGTGAATGATCTTTAACTATTTTATCCAAACCTAAGATGATACGTGAATTATTAAGAGACTAGATTAATAGTAATTTTTCAAAAAACTTCATGAAACCTTAATGTTGGGTTGATTAGTGTTGGAATTATCTTCTTCGAGTAGAATCAAGTTGTCGTTTGCAGTTGAAGTAGGTTGCTGCAACTGGTGTTCCAAGGTTATAAACCTCACTGAAATCTCTGGTGTTGAAATTTTGGCGCCATCCAGGAGCATACACAGTTTGTCTACCCGCTTGACGAAACACTATGAAAACAATACGATGAATCCCCATCATAGGTCGTGGACCTTCATACCCCACAACCTCTTCACCTATAAAACATATATATTCCACAACCAAAACTATATTACTTATAACAATTATAAAACTGCAACAAAATGTATCAGTCTGCATAAACACATCTTATAACACTAATATTAACATCGAAATTAATAATTATTATGTGTTATTATTAGAAATAATAATTATATTGAAAAATCTGATAAGATTTTGGTAAAATGCAGATTTTATACGTCGATTATATCAAAAACCGATGTAAAGGTTCGTTGTATATGGTATTTAAGTAGACATAAAAAATTGGCCTGTCTGAGAACCTAGAAACTTGCCTCCTAAACACCTCATTGCACCGTTGCACCACCCTGCAGCCTCCCACTGTTGTCGTCTCAGTTTGCACCATGTGTCATTTACTAGTTGAGTCTCACTCTCTCTTTATAGGTATGTGTATTTTGTAATAAATTTTAGAATCTGTTAAAAATAAACAACTGACTGTGATAATGATAGAACACAAAATGTTTTGAGATATGTGTATTTTTTGTTGTTTATAGTTACAGTAGATTTCAAATATTATTTATATTTTAATGAATTGTCATTGTTTGAATCTTGTTTGAATCTTTACTTAAGAAAAAAAAAAGTCATTATCAAGTTAATGTTTATCCTGTTTAGAAAGATTTTCTCAAATTGCTTTATCTTAATTGTTTTATTATTTAAATTTTCTGGCCAAAAATTATTTATTGTATTATATAGATTTTGAATTGATACCAAAAATTTTAGTTTATTTTAGAAAATGTAAGTCTTTTATGTCCATTGGTACAAAGTACCACAGTAAACTCTCTTTTTTTAATTTCTTTTATGTACGAGACTAACATATATTTTTTTCATTAGATTTTCTTTGTTTTAAAAAGTTTTTTATATCACTTTATTAAACGAAATAAAATAGGTAATTTTTTATAGTATTTATATCTATGTCAATTTTTCAAGTGATGTAATTTGTCTTAAATAACTTGTATAAAAAGTAGCCAGACTACTTTTACTTATTCTTTTTTAGAAATTTAGCCTAAGAGAGTATAATTGAGAGGGTTTTCAATATTAATCAATGAATAGGCTTTTTCATTATTATTTTGAACTCGATTCGTAAAGGTGAAATGTTTCATATCATTACCAACTCAACAAACACATTTCATTTTCAATAACAACAATTACAATTTTGAAGAGTATCAATACATTCTAAAAGTAATGCAACTTGTAATTTTTTTTAGCTCAAGGTACAAATTTATATATTTATTTTAGTATACTTTAGAAACAAATCACTTATTATTCAGAAGTATTTTTTTCCAAATATACACTGTTTGTACCTTTAAATAAAAAAATCATAAAGTATATTCCATTCATAAAAACGCATATTACCTTATTAATTGGATGATATAGTATATATATATATATATATATATATATATATATATATATATATATATATATTTATATATATATATATAT
>Ga0099824_1007006_pt1 | contig 15169 bp, 5 predicted proteins | sample SiratrowhiteBW_FD_76837 | JGI IMG/M metagenome (GOLD analysis project Ga0099824, IMG submission 76837) | Root nodule microbial communities of legume samples collected from California, USA - Siratro white BW | ecosystem: Host-associated > Plants > Roots > Nodule | place: USA: California...
AAATAAAAAATAAAAAATAAAATCTATTTAGATTTAAAGATTAGTGAAAAATGAAAAAACAAAGGAAAAAAAAAAAAAAAAAAAAAAAAAAAAAAAAAAAAAAAAAAAAAAAAAAAAAAAGGTTAGAAAGCGGTACCGAGAACAAAAGAGAAGAAAATAAAGGCGTGAATACCTAGAAAAACATGGATTTCATGTTTGGTGAGAAATTAGGTTTGGAGATGGTTGATGGCGAATCAGCTTCCAAGTTCTCACCTCATCCACTCAGATGGCCCTACTGTTTGTGACTGAAATTGAGAGAGAAAGAGAGAGAAAGTGATAGTTCATTTAAAATTTTGTTCGTTCTATTATACTTTATTATTCAAAGGGAATCCTCTCACCATCGCAGATATTTTAATATATTACTACCCTTCCCTTCGTTCAAAGATATCATCAATTTATATATTTAATTTTGTTTTCTAATCTTATGTTTTTAATAAATTTTAACGTCTTTATGTTAAAAAAGAAACTTTTAGGTGAAATAGTTGTTTTTAGCATTAAACTTATATTATAGGTTTTTTTAACCTGGAATTCTGCTATGTAATTATAGAAATAGATAAATTTTAAAAAAAATTATGGATTTACATAAATTGTGTTAATAAGTTGTGCATTTAATTGAAAGAAATTATTTTCTTCTTATAAAAAGTCATGTTATTAGTACAATGTGTAATTTATTTATTAACCGTGCTAAAGTTGTGTTAAGAATTATATTTTCAATATTTTTTTATAAAGTCGTGCTTAAAATTATATTTTCAACATTTTTGTTAGGTAGTGTTAGTGCTTAAAATCATGTTTTCAATATTTTTGTTAGGCAGTGTTAGATATTTAGCTTTTGTCACGTGTCTCGTTTGTTGGCAACCTTTGTTGTTATATCGTTGTGTTCTTTTATTTTTTTTATTCAGTAAAAATTGTATACTTTTTCTTTGTCTATTTTGTCGGTCTTCCCTCTTTCTCTTCCTTGTCATTAGTTATTTCTTTTTTTGTCATGGCTTATTCTTCTTTTACGTTAGAATTAGAAATATTTATGTATTTTTCTTCTTTTGTTCCGCATTAGTTTCAAATAATGTATTGCATGGGATATTCAGTTTCTTAAAAAAAAAAATTGTATAAAAACAATCGGGGATAGAAACAAACAGAGTAAGAAAACCTTGGAAAGACTTAATTTGGTAAAATTCTTTAAGGAAATAATGAATATGAGATGAATATGAAAAATAGTAACAAACACATAATATCACATTTGTCATAAGTTTTGAGTTAGAAATATTTTCAATATAAGACAACATTTTGTGTTAGAAGGTTTCAGACTCTGTATTAGACGATCGACCATGTGTTAAAAAGTCTCACAGGCTTTATGTTAGATGGTCAACAATGTGTTACAAGGTCTTTGATGTGTTAAACAGTGACAGACTTTATGTTAGACTGTCTATCAAGTGTTAGATGATCTTAGACTTTGTGTTAGATAGTCTACCATGTGTTACAAGAGGTTTAAGTGTACGAGTTAGACAATCTATCATGTGACGATCTCAAGTTGTATTAGACACTCTATAATGTGTTAAAAGGTATAAGCGTATGGTTAGATGATCTATCATGTATTAGACGGTTTAAGTGTATGAGTTAGATAGTACCATGTGTTAGATGGTCTTAGACTCTGTGTTAGACAATCTACCATGTGTTAGAAGGTCTAAGCATATGATATAGAAGCTCTATGATGTATTAGATGGTCTATGATATGTTAAACAGTCTTAGGCTCTATGTTAGATGGTTTACGATGTGTTAGACGTTGTATGATTTTTTAGACAAACTTAGATTCTATGTTAGATGCTCTACAATGTTTTAGAAGGTTTAAGCATATGAGTTAGACGATCTACCATGTGAGAGAAGGTTTAAGCGTATGAGTTAGACAGTTTACCATGTACTAGACGATCTCAAGCTCTATGTTAGACGGTCTAACATGTGTTAGAAGGTCCGAGCGTATGAGTTAGACAGTCTACTATGCGTTAGATAGTCTATGATATATTAGATTGTCTCAGACTTTGTGTTAGACTGTTTGTTATGTGTTACAAAATATAAAGGGTTCTTAAAACTATGAAAATATAAATATTAATAAAAACAAACATGTAGATAATAACTGATTTAATATATGAAGAAAGAAAAAATTGATTACTATAAAATGGGAAAAAATTAATTATTATTTGTTTTAATTTATTTAGTTAATGAGTTGTAAATTAAACATTAATTTAATTTGTATATTCAAAGGGTGTTATTTAATAAAATTATCTCATAATAACAATACCTAAATATAAAAGATTGTTTAAGATAAGATAAATAAAACAAATAATGTTATTTTATCTTTTATTAAATTAGTTTAAATTTGTACTTAATAAAAAAATATATTATTTATTATTAATGTTTAAATTAAAAAAAACTAAATAAATAAAGTAAAAATATAGTGTTCTTAATGAAACCTTTAACACAATGTTTAATGAATAAAATTAATTACCAACCATGACATATCATGTTCTTTGAATTAACTTTTGTTTTAATATATTATATAATGTAACTTAAATTTAAAACTATTATTTAAATAAAAAATACGTTTTACTTTAATTCTATCTTTAATTAAGAGAATAGTTTTAGTAATTAAATTTTAAAAAATATTTAAATAAAAAATAAAAAAAAATTAATTAATGCTTTTAGGAAAAACATAATAACATAATTTGATCAAATTGTTTATATTATTCAACTATATCATAAATAATTGTTTAGGAGCTCGTTGATTTTCTTTAGTATCATCAAAAGTGTTAGATCAAAGTTAAATAAATTTATTGGTTTTAATTTGGTGCTTAAATAACAAAGTGGAAGACATATCTTTATAAGTATCATTTTGTAGCATTAGGTGAAGGGGCCTAGGCATCTATATATAGAACCCTCCTGCTTCTTGTGACACTTACCTTTGATTGAATGAGATTTGAATTGCTAATAGACTTTCTATTGTGTTCTAAGGTCAACATGTGTGTAATCTTCTCCTAAGTTTTTCTTTAAGGAACCTTTCTTGAAAGAGGAGCAAACTAAATTTCTTCTTAGAAACTTGGTAATTTTAATAATTTTTCAATCCCCTTATAGTCTTTGTTGTAAGAAGGAAAAAATGTTGTGCTTGAACGTGATTAGATGAATGCCATAGAAGAAGAAAGGCTCATAAACCTCACAACGGCTCAAAAAGGCTTTTGCAATGACTCTTTTCTTCTCAATTTTATATACACTTTTTAAGATGAAGAAAGGATTGGCATGGTAAATTTGGCTTCCTCCATCATTTAATCAATTTTGTAGAAGCACAACCATCCTAGCATTTTGAATTGGATAAATTCAGAGTCATCGAATAACTTCTCTAGCTCTCCTAGTTTTCAAAAGAGTCTCAATCCCTTGAAACACTAATGTATTATTTATCCATCATGTTTAACTAATTCAAAATCATTTTCATACTTCTTACATTGTTTATCTGTTGATTTTTTTTAAGTAAGGTTAAACTGAGTTATCTTAAACGAACAATTCAAAATAGAGATGACCTTACTTGGATGGTATATGAATCTCAACGTTCATCTTATAGATGAATTTCAAAAGGAATATAAAAGATGAATTGTCTATAGAAATTACATTAAATGATCATATGGCATATGACTATACCAGAAGGTCTTCATCAGACAACAATGAGTGATAAACAATAACTTTCGTATGACTAGACAAACTCTTATGGTCATTCCTCGCAGATGATGATAATGTCTTGTGAAATGATCTTCAAACACACATTAATCTAATAGACAATATGTAAACTTGTAACAAGTTAGATGATATAATAGATTATTAGAAGTTAGATGATAAATGGACTTGTATAGTAGGAAGATTTTTTTAATTCAATGTTATATATTTCTAGAAACATTTAATTTTCGACACATAAACTTTGTTGAAACTTATTATAAATAATTATTACTTTGATTCCTTATTTAGGATTTACATCATCTAGAATTTATGTTGAATGTCTAATAATATATTATACAATACATTTATCTGAAAAAGTTATATTGTAATTTATTATTGTATATAAAAATCTTACAAATTTTAAAATGAGTGCCTCTTTCATATTTACCAACTCTTATGAAGTTTAATCATCTAACACCAAATATGAAACCTTTCTTATAAATTGGGATTTGTATATTTTTAGGGTTGAGATTGGGCTTAGAATGAGTAAGATTTTCATTGTTTTGGTAATACCTAAAATTTTGATGGATAAGATTTTCATTGTTTTGATACAACCTAAATTTTTTATTAAGCCATTTAATTTAAGGCAATTTCTTCTTGCACTTGCCATTTTTAACCTACATTCCATCAATTTAATGAAAATGACAAAAATGCCCTTCAGAATTTATAATAAAAGATATTTTTCTCTCCTACTTCTCCCTTCCTTCCTTTGACTGTTCCGACTGCCCTGTATGCTCTTACCTATGACGCACATGAAAGTTCAGGTGATGTATCACACTTTGTAAGAATAGTTTACAGTGATAATAAACCAAAGCCTTCTCTCACTTGATTAGTTGATATTGGTTCTCTAAAATTTGGTTGTTCCAATGGAGATCAATATGTTGTGCTTCTTGGTGTACTAGAAGATGAAATTGGCAGACAAAAAGTGTTTTAAGTGTAGGGAGAAATTAACAATATTTATAAGCTCAAAGTTGATAAAGGCATGCCCATCCTATTTCAGAAAAGATATTTTGAAAGAAAATTCACATTTCAAAAATTCTATTTCAGAAGTTAAATTACTTAATTTGACTTTCAGATTATGGTTTTCGGAATATAAATTTTCTTATAAAATATATTTTCTAAGTGTTAATTTTCAACCTTAAATAAATCTCTTCCAAAATTCATTTTTTAAAACTTATAATATAATTTCAGAAATTAATTTTTAAATTTCTTTCTCAAAAAAAAAAAAAAAAACCCTTTCAGATTTTATATTCTGGAAATCTCTTCCAAAATCCGTTTTTCAGAAATACTCCTATTTCGTATAACTCTACATTTGAAATATTTGAAGTAAAAATGTTAAGGCATTTACAAAATGGATGGGTTGCAGATTAGAATTGAAGGAGTGCAGGAAGTATTACCTTAATTTAATCTACAATATGATCCAATCAAAATCCAACACAAAAGTATATAAAATCAACTCAACTATATAATACAATATATTAATTTTACCATTACATTAGTTAAAATTAGAATAAAACAAAAATGGAATTTAAATTAAGTTATATTTCAAACATAAACATTTACAAATTTAAAAGTTTATTATAAATACAATATCATGTTACACAGTGTTTTTAATTAAATAAAAAAACTATGTAAAATAGTTCAAAGCCTTATATTTTTTCAAAAAATAAAAAAATAAAATAAAATCAGGTTGTAACAGCCAAAACACACCCTGAACCTACCTAAATAACTCTGGATCACAATTAGCATATTGAATACCTTGTTAACTTTCCCCATCATATGACATTGTCTTTGACTTTTGAGTTGGCTAGAAACATAGTTGCGGAAATGTTAATACACGCAACCTAAAGAGAAACCCTTTACGGTAAGTTATCTTTGTTTTCTTCTACACCACACACTCACTAACTTCCTTATTATTTCTTCATTGTATTCAAACAAACAAACAATTTTATTGGTTGGCACAATAATAGCATTCATATTTAGGTATAACTTGTGCAAAATCTATCATTCACATGGAATTATCTCATCCATAATATTATCAATAGTTCTCAACAACACCAAAGGTCTAGTCATGGACAATATGATATAAATAATTAGCTCATTCATTAACCACAACTTATTAGAGATGATTAAAAAAAATTAGTAGTTACCGTTTCTCTTATAAATGAATAAATGAACTAGTAAGATTATTTCAGCCTGTTATAATTCACCCTTTTATGATCTGTCTGGAAAGTTTTATAGAATTAATTAATCAAAAATCATCAGTACAATTTTTTTTGAGTTAATTATAAAAAAATTAATAAATCTATCATGTGTAATGGCTTATAGTTAAATTATAATTATGTACACATTTAGGTTTACGTTATTTTTGATACTTAGGACATGATCAAATATAAAACATGAATATGGTAAAACCCAAAGACTAAAAAAAAAGTAAATATTAATCTTATTTAATGATAGAATTTTCACTGTGAAAACGGTTAGATTATGATATGTGACCGTGATGATGATAAAAATAGTAAAATAATGGTAATTTTAGTAATGGCAATATGATAACAATTAAGATATATAATATAATATACCAATAATTATGATAATAACTATAACATAATAATAATTGTTGAAAAAAAACAATAATAATAACAAATAAATAAAAAAAAACTATACAATATATACGATAATGTTATTAACAAAGACAATAATACACCTATTTTAAATATGCATATTTTCCTTCTTATTAGGTACATGAAGTTGTAATAATATATCTTTCAAAAGTATTTTTCAATTTAAATTAATAGTATGTTATTTAGGTACATTTGATAATTACACGTTATTTAAGAGTCAATATTAAGATAGATTTAAAGACATATTTTTTTAACTTTTTGAAATATTTTTAAATTTTTAAAAATAAATTTGTAATGAAATTCCGAATTTCAAAATAAATAATATTTTAAATGTGCTAAGTAATTTTAACAACGTCATCTCAACTAATTCAGGAAAAAGGATATATAAACTTTATTTTCTTTCTTTATCAATAATATTAAAATGAAGATGGTCATACTACATTTTTATTTAATTCATTTTAATTTTTCCTATAAAAATATCAATAGGTTGGTTTGGATTCTTTTGACAAAATTAGTTCTGCAAAAAACATGAAAAGGGTCATGGAATTTATTTTTTAAACATATTTTTTTCAGCCATGCCAAATTATAATTAGTCCATTTTCAAACCATTTTTTATCTATTTAAACCAAAATTAGTGGCATATTCTAGTATTTGGACACGTGGTTGGTGTGTTTTATTCGGCAGAACATTCTGGACGGTAGAAGTTCCACACGCCGAACGGACTCTGCTTATGAAGCGTACAAAACAAACCAGTAACCGAGTGTGGCAAAGTGGGTCGGGTCAGCTTGACCCGCCAATCCATTGGAACAGGTTTTGATATTTTTAGTTTTCAATCTGATTTGGGATATTCAGTTTAAACTCTCAATCCGGTGGGTCATAAATAAGATGGAATAGTTTGCTAACATTTCTTTAAAATATATATATTTATATTATAATTGACTTAAAATAATAAGACTTTAAAGTTTAAATACTACATTTTGGAGACTAAAATGACTGTTTTAAACTATTTTTAATTTTCAAATTTAGTGTTTAAAAATAAACTATATTTTACTAATTTTAAGAGACTAAAATAATTTCTTTTAATTTAAGGAATTAAAATATATTTGTCATCATTTTTAAAGCTAAAAATATAATTAAATTTTAAATTTGTACCAAATGTTAATCATTCAATATGTTTTTATTTAAATATTTATCTCAAAACCAATTAAATTTATTTTTATATAAAATATGTTTATAAAGTTTACATTAACAAAAAAATCAGTTCGAATATATATCATCAATATTTAGGTATATATTTATTAATTATGTGTTAACTTTTGTAAAAAAAAAAATGGTGGAATTGTTTATATTTTAAAATATATAATAATTTTTAATTTATATAAATGAGGTACTAAGTAATTTTTTAAAAAAATATATAGTGTGTCAGTTATTAATATTGACGATAAATTTTAACTAAATTAACAAATGATGTAATAGTTAGGAAAGTTATAGGAACGTGATCTAAGACATAAAAATCACACCAATTTGGTGTGATAAAAAGGAAAGAGAATCTTTGAAGCAAGTCGAAACATCTAGGATCTAAAAACATGTCTCTGTCTATAACTCTTGTTCTAAACTCTTTGAAAACCTGAAGATTTTCATGTTCTCTCTTTCATTAAACTAAAGGTAATCTTCATGATTCTGATTGTATTAAGCTCGATTGCTATATTTCCTGTTCTGTTCCGGCTAGTGGCTACATAATCATTGTACACTTTTATTTTGTTTGCTCAGTGAAAAAAAAGATCAATTTGGCGTTAAGAACTAAGAAAATTTTTAATTTGGTTCTTCTTGTCAATTATCACAGAGGAAATCGAGTGGAGTTTGCAGTGAACCCATTTTCAGTTTTTGCTGTTAGAGTAGAACACAGTTTCTGGGTATGGAAATTCTTTCTTATGGATCAGCACCATGCTGTCAAGTTGTGAACTCAAAGTGGAAATTGGTTGAGAACAGTTTGAATTCACGTCAATCAATGGTTTCTTCTATAGGAAGACTTAGAGTTAATGACACCAACACTTCTTCTACATGTGGGTCTGTGAGATTTTGTGATTCGGGTAGGGTGAAGCTAAGAGGCTCTAAAAGACTCAGTTTCAAAGTTTATAGTGGAAGTTATGATGGCTATGTGATTGAAGAGGGAGCAAGTGATATTTCAGGAGTAGAGGAGCTTGCAACAAAGGTTCGGATTCCAGGTCTACCTGATGGTTCAAATGGTGAATCTGGTGCAGCAATAAGTAGTTGCTTTTGGAGATGGAAGCCTAAACTGAACGTGCACTATGAGAAGGCAGGGTGCGAAAACGTGGATTCTCCTAATGTTCTCTTTCTGCCAGGTTTTGGTGTTGGCTCTTTCCATTATGAGAAGCAACTTAAGGATTTGGGGCGTGACTACAGAGTTTGGGCTCTGGATTTTCTAGGCCAAGGGATGTCTTTGCCTTTTGAAGACCCTGCCCCTCTGTCTAAGGAAGAGTTTGCATTGAATGAAAGTATTTCTTTATGGGGTTTTGGAGATGAAACTGCACCGTGGGCAGCTAAGCTTGTTTACTCAGTTGATCTGTGGCAAGATCAAGTTCGTTGCTTTGTAGAAGAGGTAAGGGACATGAATTTTTTGTTCATAGCATCCTGTTTCTTAACCTAGTCTATAGCTTTGTTTGATGTGGTGAAAATTTTTCTAGTACTAACTAGTTCCCTGATTTTAGTAAATGTGACCATTTGGTTCAAATGACCTATTTTAGTATCTGAGATGCTAAGAAAAACTCAAGACAATTAAATGATGATTTTTCCATTTCGGTTAGATACAGTGTTTGATAGCAGCCAAGTCATTTTTAGCTACTTCAGTCCTGTGTATGTTTCCTCAGACTATATATACTGAAAATTTTTGCAGGCAAATTTTCTTCTGGATTTCTTCTAACATTTTCTTAAGCTGTAATATTAGTTTCTTAAATATGAGGAGAAGGATTATATGTGAACTGCATCTATAGTGTGATCAGGCAAATAATTTACAGCTATGTATAACACCATAACATGAAATTTATGGTATTACCTAATTAGCTGGTTTGCTAATATTCATGGTAGGATATACTTGGAACAATAGGTGGGTTATTTGATTCAAATAACATTTTTTATTGTGGTACTAAGAAAGGCTTCAGAAAGATTCAATACCTTTTCAACTACTAAAGTGTGATTTATATTGCGTTGATGGCATTTACCAAGACAATATTTGCTTGATTATTATTGTCACATTTCTTGTGCCCCTTTGGTTCTGAGGATGCACCATTTGTTCCTTCTCCAATATCTAGAGTTGTTGACTGTCAAACCATTACTGCAATGACAATAAAAATATTGCCACTGCCATAAAATTATTCTATGCTTCAAAAGTTTGGTTCATATGCTAGATTGCTACTGAGAGAGCCGTGAACAATAGTCAGTATTTAAATTTTTTATATACTTGCGATGTTTGATCAAATCTCTAATGGAAGTCTAAATAACAGATTAAACCTGCTGTATCTCAGAAATACTTATACATTAAAGATTTTATATTTCTAAGATCTTTGTAACCTTCTGCAATCTTTTCTCTAAATGTTATTGTAACCACACTGGGCAATCTGAAATATAGTTGACACAGAGGATTTTGATATTCTATAATTTGAAGGCTCAGTAGGATTAGTTTGAATATAAAGCTAATTTGCTTTTGGAAATTAATCATTGAAGAAATTATCCAAATTAATTATTTGTTACAACAGGTCATTGGTGAACCAGTGTATCTGGTGGGCAACTCACTGGGAGGATTGGTTGCATTGTATTTTGCAGCTTGCAACCCTCACTTAGTGAAAGGCGTCACATTGCTTAACGCAACACCTTTTTGGGGGTTTCTTCCTAATCCAATAAAAAATCCAAGAGTAGCCAAAATATTCCCATGGGCTGGAACATTCCCCCTACCTTCAAGTGTAAAGAGACTTACAGAGTTGTTGTAAGTATGGAGTTATTTTTATTTATTGCTTCATTTCTATCTTTTTTGCTGACATAATTTCAATATTTTAGTTAAGAATTTGTATACAAGTACAGTTCATGCATGTTATATACTTATCCATTAGTATGTGAGTGATGATGAATAAGAAACTCTTCTTAATGAACCTAGTGTTCTTTGAAGAAGAAACTTTACAATACCATTAACAAGAACATCCTTCCATTAACTGAAGAAACTCTCATGCAGACAAAGCCACTGAAGTTTATTACCATTAACACTAAAATATGTACTCCAATGAGTAACATTGTTCTGGATGGTTTATTTTTTCTCCTTGATGTTCAGGATGAGTGTGTGAGGTATCATTCCATTGTGTTCATGATTGGTGAGAGTGAGTGTGCAACTCCAATCATATATTTTCCATATAACCTGACATTTTATAACCTTTTATCTTGTAGGTGGGAGAAAATTTCTGATCCTAAAAGTATTGCTGAGATACTTAGTCAGGTTTATGCAGATCACTCAACAAATGTAGATAACGTTTTTTCACGCATAGTTGAAACCACAAGGCATCCAGCTGCTGCTGCATCATTTGCCTCAATAATGTTTGCTCCTCAGGGAGAACTATCCTTCAGTGAAACATTATCCAGGTAGAAATTACAAGCTCTATTTGGTGAAACACTATCCTTCATGAAACTGGTATTAGATATGCATGAACTCACAAGCTAAGGATTTTCATGGTTTCTGCATTTTAGATGTAGAGCAAACAATGTGCCAATCTGCCTTATGTATGGAAAAGAAGATCCCTGGGTGGGGCCACTTTGGGGATTCCAGGTTAAAAAGCAGGTGCCTGATGCTCCATATTATCAGATCAGCCCTGCTGGTCACTGCCCTCATGATGAAGTTCCTGAGGTATGAAAAATCCTCTCATATCAGATTGAAAATTGCCTCTGCTCTTTTTGATTGCAATCTGAGACCATGAAGATATAATAGTTTATCAATTTTATGTGATAAAAAGCATGCATGCAGAATTGGATTATGGTACTACTACTATATGAGTGTGTTTGGTTTATCTGTTCTTTAAGTCATTTCCTCCTTTGTGATTGTCATGATCATAATCTCAATAATTAATACTAGAAGTTTGTGTGTAGATCATAAATTTCTTACTTCGAGGGTGGATCAGAAACCTAGAGTCTAAGGGTTCTGTGTCATTACCACTGCTTGAAGATCTAGAGAGTATGAAGCACACTGTTATTGATAGGGAGTTAGAATTTCCCAGAGAAGGTTCAAGAAGATCAGTGATGGTCAGATTTTTCGCTTCCAATGTCTCAGTTTGGGACAGGATAAGATCTTTGATCAAATTTCAATCAAAGCTCAACAATGTTCTGGCAGCCAAATCTCAATGATGTGGTAAACCTCATGGCATGTTCAAATGTAAATCAACTTTGTATGATAATTAATTAAAAAAAGTAGGTTCAATCTTAGGAAATTATATTATATGATTCAGAACCATCCCATATTCGTAACTTCAATTGACTGTGTTTTTAATATCAGATTAATGATTGAATTGATTAAGAACAGTGGACGAATTATAATTGAATCGGTAAAACACTAAAAAAACCTAACATATAATATTACATGTTTTTTTTTTTTTTAAGATAAAAATAAGCTCTCTATATCTGAAGTCTTAAACTGCTGCAATTATTGTTATTTTTTTTCTCAAAAGTATTTTATGTAAGTATTGAAACTTCATATTTGCTATTTAGGTTCTAAGAACAAGTTTCAAAATTTTTGTTTAAATTGTATTTTGAGGCAAATTAGTAGCAATTTAATTGTTGAAAAAAAATTATTTTTCAAATGTATAAGAAGGTTATAAAGGATCTATAAATTTTAAAATTAATATAAATTAGTGCCTAAAAATAAATTTAATATCAAATTGATCATTAAATATTAAATCCTAATAATAAAATGGTCTCACCAAATAAAATCCTCTAAAAGTTAAATGGATACTAACTTATACTTTCATCGGCCTAAATAATCATTTACCCCCTTTCAACTTTTCCTTTTTTCTTTTCTTCGTTACCTACCGGATAAAAAAAATGTTCCAAAGACTGAATAACATTAATTATTTATTACAAACTAAAAGTAAAGGTAGCAAAATATTTTGGTGTGTCTCTAAATCTCTCTTTCACACAATGTGTTATGAAAATCATTGCTCAAAACAGAGCTATGGTTATTAATGGTTCACACCCTGGTCTCATTACTCGTCTCTTGAACCTTTTAAGCTTTGTTCTTGTTTTCCATTCTTAAATATCGAATTATATATATATATATATAGATTTGATAAAATGAAATGTAAATTAGTTAAATTTTATTTAATATTTTTATTCCAAAAAAATATTTTTATGTTCAAATTTGAGGACCGTCTTTAATAAGATGATTAATTTATAAATATGATTTTTTATAAAATCAGTAAAATTAAATAAATTTGACTAACATTTTTAGTTAATGTAAAATTGGACACTTTTTCTTAATAGAAATCATTACATCGACTTATATCAGACATAAAGAAATAATATGTCAATTTGTCAATTTATCGAAGGGAACTTTTTAATTTATGAAAAAGTGATTTTGTTTCTGTTCTCCTAAAAAAGTTATTTTAGATGTTAAAACTCGTCGAAACAAATCTTATTAAATATAATAAAAGCAGTTAAAAGTTAGTTTTTTTCTTCTTCTTATAATTGAATTGAGAGGAAGTATTCTCAAGACTGGAAGAAACCTTATAGCAAGAACAAAAATCATATATAATTTGACTTAGAACGTGGCATATTATAATTTAGCCATGTTTTGCGATTATCAACGTCGATAAAACAAACATTTAATTGTTAAAACAAAAGCACAGAATCAGTACTCATATTCAGTAGTTACAAATTAAGCTGCTTTTACCCAAAAACACGTTTTTAAAAAACAGCAAACACTGTATTCCAAGCCTCAATTTCGTTCATTAAGGTTAGCTGCAGTGGCCATGCATGCCGCCACACCGCCAGGTTCAGCAGCCACTTCTACCGCCTCCCTCTGCCGTGGAAACTGCACCTCCGCCGCATGCACAGCCTCAGCATCTTCTTTGGTCACTGCCTTGTCCACTGGGAGCTTCTCCGTCGCATCCTTTGAAGATGCCATCGTCGTCACATTCAAAATTATTAAAATGATTAAGCATGTGTTAGAAAAAAAAAAAAACTTAAATAGTTTTTAGTTCCACTTAATATTCATACCTGTCCTTAACTTGCCAGTTAATGATAATAAACATAATCCTATCATTTTATGAAACGTATTAAAAATACTTATTTCAAAATTAGAAAAAGAAAAAGTGAATTAGTTTAGTATACACTCATCAGAAGATATAAATACAACTTCCCCTCCTTAAAAGGATAACTTATTTAAGATAATGATATAATTTCTAACTTTTTTTAAAAAATAAATTACACAAACATTAATTAAATAAAAAATATTATTACAAAATAGGAAACAGCAAACTCATTCAATCTCATGAAAAATTGCATAATCATAAAAATAAAAAAGAAACAATAACTTTTTACAAGAGTAAAATTAAAAATATTTACAAAAAACAAAATATAGGCAATCTAAAAAAAAAGAAGCATTTAGAAAGAATTAAACAAATTATCAATCAACAGTGATACATGACAATTTGAAATAACATTTTTAAGAAAAAATTAAATATCTTTTTTTTATTGTTTATGTATCCTTAAATTGATTCTTAACTTTATGGATTTCATAAGTAAACACTTTAATTTAAGTTTATATAAAAAAGTATACTTCTATAAATAATTTTAACAATATTGAATTAAATACATCAATTAATTTTTTAATAATTTAATATTTTTTTTTTTATTTTTTCTAATCATTTTTCATATTTCATATATTAAAATATAGTCAAAATAATTTTACAAATAAAGAAAATAGGAAAAAATTAAACCATCTGACTGATTATAATTTTACACTTTATTATGTTTTAATTTTTTTAAACATGATTTATAGAAAACTAATAACTAATTAAAATTTAAAACGAATACTTAAATACAATTTTATTCTTTATAATAGTTATTTATTAATATTTTTATAATTTTAAATATTAAAGTAGGATTGAATTTAAAATTAAAATTACATAGAAATCTCAATTTTTTTTAATTCAAATTTTTTTCTATATTTATTTATTTTTATATTCGTACATTTTAATCAATTAAAAAGTTTAGATATTTTAATTGAATTATGAACTAAAATTCATGACTTTCTAAAATAGTAGAACCAACTTTTTTATTTAATATAAAAAGACTAAATAAAAATTATATTTAAATTTAAAATAAATAAATAAACCATATTTTTAAAATTTTAACTTCTATTTAATATAAGAAATCACTTAAATACTGAACTTAAGATGTTTATTAAAAAGGAGATAAATTTTTAAATAAATTAAATTAAATTAAATATTATTTGAAAGATATGTAAAATTTTAAAAACATTAAACTCATATCTATCTATGGTTTTTAATCTATATGGTAAAATCTGAGTGATCATCTCTTCTAATGTAAATTTTCGATCCACAATTTTTTTATGTCACTATTATTTAATTTTTATTGTTTATTTTATTTAAAACAAAAAAAAAAAAAAAAAAAATGAAAAACTGAGAGGGGGGTGTTGGTAAGGTGCTGTCCCTTCATCTCACCAGACCCTCCGCGCCCCCCGG
>Ga0099824_1007014_pt1 | contig 15153 bp, 5 predicted proteins | sample SiratrowhiteBW_FD_76837 | JGI IMG/M metagenome (GOLD analysis project Ga0099824, IMG submission 76837) | Root nodule microbial communities of legume samples collected from California, USA - Siratro white BW | ecosystem: Host-associated > Plants > Roots > Nodule | place: USA: California...
AAAAAAAAAAAAAAAAAAAAAAAAAAAAAAAAAAAAAAAAAAAAAAAAAAAAAAAAAAAATGAAAAAATATTAAATATTTTAAAAAATTTTTTAAAAAATGTTGAGAAAAAATTTATATTTTTTTTCTTTTTTTTTTTTTTTTTTTAGAATTGTAGTAGTTAGAATCACCATTTTAGTAAGTGTTAACCTTCATTTGGATTAAAATTGTCGTAGTTTGCTTAAATTTAGTGCTAACTCTCTTTACCGAAGAATTTGTACGCCCACTTTATTTTTGCACTTATCGCGACTTATTATAACTCATTGATTTCATCATTAAAAATATAGTTTGATAACTTCTTTTCAGTACACTAGTGTTTTCAATAACATAAACATGTTAAAATAAGTTGAAAATAATAAAGGGGATAAGAAATTATATAAACAAAATAAAGTTAAACATTGATTGCGAAAACACTTACAAAAGCAACTTTAAATCTGAGATGAACTCTTTATAATATCGAAATTCGTTTATTATTGCAAAACATATAAATTGCAAGGAATTTTGATACAAATGAAACCAATGACCTACGGAGAAGACTATATAAAATTATTTACATCATTAATGAGGTATAATAGAAGTTATTCTCAAGCGATGTAGAAAATTGACCTTAATTTATTTTGTTTTCTTTTATTAGCACTTTTTTACTAAAATGTGTCTAATTGTCTTGTTATCTTTTATATTTTTGTCTTCTTTTATCAACATTTCTTATTAGATCATTTGTAATAATATTGTGATTTGTGACTTTTTTTTCGTTGTTTTAGAGTCAAATTCATATATTAGTATATTTTCATTTTCAAGATATGAATTTGACTATTGACAACTTACATTTCTATCTTGTGTTGATATGGTATTTTATAGTTGTTTTTTAAATTCCTCCACAAAAGTGGGTAATGCTAATTCTACCATTACCTTTTGTTCTTTTGTTAAAAATTATGATTCTTTTTCTAATTTTTTTATCTCATGTAAATTGTAACTTTTGATTATATCTAAGTCACTCATTTATCCTACTTTGTTGAGGAGATCAATATTAATTTTTTTTTCACGATTTAATTTTAATCTGTCTTGCCAAATTCTTGAGATCTACATTTTTCTAAGGTTGAACAATCCTAAGCTAACATCCATGGATAAGGGAGGCTACGAAAGAAACTAGTCTATATCCTGAAATGCATGTTGAATTTTCTTTAAAGTAATTATATTTTTAATTAACTTCTCTTGAAAATAGTTGGTGAAATTCCAAAGTCCACCACCATTTAGTGAATCATTTGTGAAATTAAAAAAAAAAAAAAAAAACGTCTTGCCTAAATTAGATAAACCAGGATTGTCTTTTTGGGCTTAGACAAAATATATGAGACTAGACAAAATATAATCATAATACGTATAAGTTTGAAGGCTAAAGGCTTTTGAAAAAGATTTTTGAGATTAAAACGGCTAGTTCCAATCTTATGGGATAAAATATTCAATATGTTGATCTCGAAAAATTGAATACTTCCATTAGCATGTTTGCTATATATTTCTTGTAAAGTCAGTATCAACTAATAAACTCATAAAGTTATATTATGAGGATGCTTTAGCAGGCGATGAAAGTCTTTCAGAAGAAGTGTTGAGGCTAATTGCTTTGAATGGGTTTTGGTCCATGATTTCAAAAGACATTATGAAGAATTCTTCATGTTTCTTTGAAATATTCATCTTTTTCAATAGGTGGTTAAGATGCAAAATTATTTGCTATAACTAGGATATTGTGGTATTGTAAGGGACTAAATTTGTTGGAAGTATTTGGCAGTGGATTGAAAGTTGTTAATCTTTTAACAATTTGTGGTTATAAACTAAGAGACCTTTAAGCTTTAGGCATTCTTAGTGGAAAATTGTATTGATATTTTCTAGTTGATTTTATACTCATTATGGGACATGTAAGAAAATTCTCGTGTAAAATGGACATAAAGATTTCTATCAAATGATTAAGACGAAATATGTAATATGAAATTGAGTTACAAAATTAATACGAGAAACAACTAGTGCGGATGAATAAAATTGTAATATAATGAAACAATGAACTAAGAGACTCAATTAAAATAGTTAGCCAGACTCATTGTCATTCATTTAATAGATTGCTTAAAACATAATAAAGGATCATCTATTGAAAAGGGTTGAAAAGGGATGATGAATAGGATATAAGACATCTAGAATAATTCTTAGATTTATCATACATCCATTTGACTTCATTTATATTTACATATCCATTTATATATCCATCTTCTATTACATGGCCATATATTCGTTCTTCATATTATACATATTTCTTTCTAATGCTAAATATACAATAGACTTCTAATAACAATTTTACATCATATTGCATGTGAAAAAGGTTGGTCAAGGGATTGTTGTAAACTATCGGTGGCAAGAAGAAAGTTACAACTACTAGACCATCTACCGCTAAAGGAATATCTAAATTGTGAGTGAAGGTTAAAGTAGAGTGAGCAATCCCTCTAAAAGCAATTGAATTCTCCACCACATTAGTACTCCATTACATTTCTTAAAAAATAAGTTGAGATATCAATCGTGAATGAATTAGGAAAGTTAGGAGCACCCATCAAGATCTTTAGTTATAATTCATAGTTGACAAAGAAAGAAGTAGGAAAGTGAATGTGTGTGTATTACATCAAAACAATAAAGAATAAATGAACGAGATTCACTAAAAAATTAGAAATAATCATTTGAAGAAAATTTATAAAATTAAGAATAATATGATATTAGAAATAATATTAGGAATAACACCAGGATTAGCAATTATAGTGAATAGTCCAGATAAATGAGTAATCTCAACACCATCTGTTGTCATTGATGCAGATGGTTATTTGATGAAGTTAAGTCAAGGAAAAACATAGAGATTTTATTGTTTAGAGTTAGTATGTTGGTATGTGTGTTGATGATTCATCTACAGATGTCACAAATTAATGAGAAAAAAAAGGTATATAATTGTCCATTCATGGGTTGATGTTAGGAGAAACATACTTGGTTGAATTCTGATGTGGTAGGTGAATTGGTTCTAAGTTTTTATATCATTGTGGAATAATTGTTCGTTTATGCTATGTTACCTTTGCTCAAGGACAAACAAAGTTTTAACTTTGGGAGAGTTTGATAGAGTTTTATTTATTGACCTATTTTTATGACAAAAATCCACTCTCTCCACATTTAAAATCTGCTTAATTCTCAATTTTATTTGATTTTTGTTAATAATTGATTATGAGAGTTAGAAAAAGGGTTTGATTACTTATGGTAGTTTGATTGAAATTAAGTAGAAAAACATCAGATTAGAAAAAGGAGGAATGAAGCCTTGAAGAAGTGAGAGAAAGGAGACAAAATTAGAGCAAAAGAAGCCAAGCTCGACTTAACAAACCTGAGACCGAATGCAAGAGAACCCGATTGCAAGGTTAGAGAAATGTGCCTAATACAAACTACATGACCTGGTGCAGGTTGGGATTCAGGGCTTTGATATGCAACATAATCCAATGGCACTCGACATAGCTGACCTGAGCCGAGCACGAATGTCAAATTTTAGAGTTTATTTAATAGTTGCTTGCACGACGGTAGGCAACTTAGACTATTGGATCTCATAAATCACTTTTGTAAGGCATTCTTAGGATTTTTTGTAGATTCTTCCTATTATACTATGCTTTTGTAAGGTTTGCTACGCTCATGTCTACGAGGAGCTAAATTCTCTGTTGTTGGGGTTAGATTAAATCTTTCTAAACTCTCATGTAATTGTTCTATTTTTCACATTTATATATTTTCTTTCAATGAATTGGTATTTTAATTCTAATGTTATTGCCTATAATGCAGATCCATGACTTGATTGGTTGATTCTTAAGAGTGCTGAAAAATATATTTTGTAATTTGGAATTGAAATAAAATATCATATGAAAGTTTGTGTGTATAAACATAACAAGATTTGTTTATTGTTTTGAGACTCTTGTAGATATTGAAAGATTTATTTATATCATTCATCATAGCCCACCTCGTCAAGACACCAAATCGGATCTCGGTAAGAACAATATCTATTTCCACATTGGGAATTCTTCACTACATATCTGTTTCGGGGGTAGCAAAGGATTCAGAGTAGTTCAAAATCAAAATTATAGTTGCATTAGCTACTATTCAGGTAAAATTATTTGCAAAGTATCTTGTTTCTTTCAAATTGATTCAAATTTGATAATTTTGAAAACTACTTATCAATCTAATTTACAGGTATTTTCGAATGATCACAATATCACGACAATTTGGATTTCAAAGTTTAGTACACTTGGTACCCTATTTTCTGGTTGATTTCTCAAATATGTTTTATTAGGAATTGAATCTTACTGCTTTGGTATTTGTGTTTTTAGGAATGAAAAGACCGAATAAAAATTGACGAAATAAATGAAGCACACAGCAAAAGCACAACAATTGGAATCAACACAGAGATACATACATGCTCGCATAATATCAAATTTTTACGTACCTCTTGAAGCCTCCATTTTTATTGTTGTTTTCTTACTCTTGTTTTGGTTTTTATGTAATGTTTTCTGCTCTTTCCAGTGAAACAATTATCTGTATAACTCTGTGTGAATTCACAAAACTTATTGCTCTGTGAATCCTTTTTCTTTTTTTTGCTTTCTGTGTGAAAATTGTAAACTATGTGAATTGCCCTCTGTGAATTTTATTTTTTGTGTGTAAGTTGTAACCTTCAAGCCACTGGCCTCTTTCCTTTTTAAACTATTTTTTCAATGATTCATTGCATTTTCTACATTAAGTGAATTGGAGCCATCCTGTTTTTTTATTTATTTAAATAACTGAACACTGCAATTCTGTTTAACTGAAGAGTGCAATTAATTTAGATGCATTTAGTTAGATTAGATTAAATAAATTTAGTTATTAATAAATTTTTGGTCAACTAAAACATTGCATCTAATGTCGAATATGAAGAGATGAGGAAAAAGAAGTGTAATTAAAATTTGGGCCAAGGCCCTATATACGATAGGGAGGAAGAGAAAAAGGTGTAAATAACAAAAATTGGCTTGTGAACACAAAAAATATAAAGAGGAGTGTACATTAAAGAAAAAGGGGTGCACATAGAAAAACTTGATGGCCTAAAAAAGAACGGGGGTGCACATTAAAGAAAAGGAGGAGCAAATAGCAACAAATAACTTGATGACCCAAAAACAAATGGGGAGGCGCATTAAAGAAACAAGTTGTAAATAGCAAAAAAAATAAAAAATTATTGCTTTTTATTTAAGAAAAAGTATATATTTTTTATTTTTTTAAAATTCATTTAGTTTTATTTCACAACATACTATGACTGGTAGTTAATTATTAATTATATTATTACACATAAATAACTGAGAGTTAGGATTAGTATCAAGATTAAGAAAATTGTTAGTTTAGCTTATATCTTGTCTTCAACACAGTATTACAGATTTAGCCACTTTTATTAAAATTATTTTGGTTCCAAAACTCTCAAAACATTGAATCCCTTTTCCCTTTCATTTCAAAAGCTTTTCACCTTTCCTCATCTTCTTTCTCTATCGAAACTCTAACCTCCAAAACCCACTTCCCTAATCTGTGATTGTTTGATTTCTAATCCAAATTTCTCCCTATTTTTCCCAGTTTAAAACCCTCCACCTTCATTTGTAGTCATTGTTCAACATCATTTAAATCACAAACTTTTCAACCCTAACTTTACTCTAAGTTGTGAAATTCAATATATTTCTCAAACTCTTCACTCGCTAAGTTCGCAGAGTGGCCATTAGAGGTTCCTGCAACGGATTTATTTTTTGAAACTATTAGAATCAGTCGGTGGTTCTTGCAATCATATAGGTCCCGTCGGCAAATCTACTTTTCCAATGGGTTCCCGTGTTTGCGGGCGAAAGAGGATTCTAATACGGCCTTGCAGTTCCGACAGCTCAACAATGATTCAACTTTGTTGTTGGCTTTGTCTTCAGCCATCTCGACGGTGGCGTTATAATCATGGATCCCTACCTAAGGAACAGACTCTTAGACGAGAACGAGGGTTCAATGGGTGCAACATTTGTTTGGAAATTGGGCCTTTTAACATGGTTGTGGTCGTTGTTTTCTTGGGCTTTATTCTTTTAGTGATTTTTTCTCTAAAATTTTATATTGATGATATTATGTTTCCTTTAAAAGGAAGCATGGCTTTGGAATCTTGGAAATACATGTTTTCTTAATGCTATTCTGCAATGCTTTACACATATTGTGCCTCTACATGCAGGGTATTCTGCAATGCTTTACACTTACTGTGCTTATTTCAATTCTCAGTTTGGTGTTGTTTATACATGTTTAGTTATAGTTTATTTGGTGATCTGCAGTGTTGTTGAGGGACTTTTGGAGTTACTTATGATCAATTGTTTATGCATTACTTTTATGGTTGACTGATTGAGTGAGTGGATTATCTGTAGGGTTGAAATTTGTAAAGCAATGCCTTCATAGTCGTTTGCTCCTTGCTGTTATGTTTATAGTTTGAGTGTCTGTATCCATTTCTCTTGTGTAGTTTTCAATTTTCAAATTGGAAATTTTAGGTCATATGGATCGCTTCTATGTTATCTGCACTTTTTGTCACCAGGTTGAACCTTCCTTGGCTGCTTCCGGAAGAACTCTCTCACCTTTGAAATTTTTGAACAATTTGAGTTACATCCATCTTTTATGGCTAATGTTGATAATCTTGTATAGAAAGTATTCGGAGGTTGTCTCATTAGCAAAGTATGACAGTAAAGTGCATTATTTGTCTCGTGTTTGATAAATTATCTTTTTGGTATTTGTATTTTGGTTTTGATTAACAATGCTTTGTTTTCTAAATTAGTAATATGTATTTGTTCATTGTCTTTGTCTTTTAGCTTCAATGTTGTAGCTCTGCTCACACTTATGACGTTTATGTTCCATTAATTGACATGGGTTTAGAGATAGATAATGTAGATTGTCTTCCAAGTCTTTTGGAATCTTTTACTAAGATGGAAAAGATTGACACAAACTTTAGATGTGATAACTGCAAGGAAGAAGTGTTTATGAAGAAACAACTTATTTCATTTAAAGATATTTAAGACAGATGGGGTTCATGTTGAGAAGATTGATAAGCATATTGATTTCCCATTGGAGTTAGACTTGCGGCCTTACACCATTTGTAATCAAAACAATGATGTGAGTTGTGGTTTTATAACTGAACTTACATTTTTATATCTTTACATGTGTAGTTTGAGTTGTCTTGTTTCCTTAATGAATTGTGTTCTAACTCATTTTTATGCTGATAGGTACGGAAGATATGTGATTTATATGCCATTCTTGTGCATATTGGATTTTCTTCTACTTCAAGGCATTACTTATACTTTGTTCGTTGTGGTCCAAACACATGACACAAGTTGGATGAATGGATGGTGTTGCGACCTCATTGACGACGCACAACGATCCCAAAAAAGAAAGATATTTTATTTTAATTTGGGTAATATGGAGGAAGTAAAGAATAATACAAATGGATTCACCACCATAATTTTAAGGAAAACTATGGAAATTTAAAAAAGGGTCTGCAAGTTCAGAGAAAAGGGTAAGGGAGTCGGTTATGAGTGGGGATGGTATTAGCACCCCACTTCGCCTGTCTAAAGACAATACCTTGAATCGAAATGTGAATGAGAAATAAGAGATTTTCTAGATGCTTTAATTCGTAATTTAAAGAAAGAAGCACAGACAAAAATGAGGATTTAAATTGAGGGGGACCCGATGAAGTTTGACCTCGCTCCTACGTATTTCTATTATGAAACAGAAAATCAGGGCATACGTAGTTCTTCCTATAACAAGGGGTGTGGAGTTTTTTATGATTTTCTATTATTTTATTAATTTTTACTAGATTGGTGGGTGAGGGGATTTTGGCCTTTTTGAAATTTTTATGAAGAAAAGACATTGGTTGTAAAGAAAAGGCTTATCAAAAGGAAGACAGTGATCGTGCAAATACTCCATGCATAATGCTAGCGGATGTGGGTCACATGGGGTTGTATGGTCGGGTTATTATTACTTTGGTTCGCTAAACTCTCAGTGCTGAAAGGTAGCAACGTACATGCATTTTCCTACACTGTGAGTCGAAACGAGCCAAAGCTTTGGAGAAAGAGAGAGTTTTATTCTTAACCACTGTAGGTGAACCCTAAAGAGACAGCATACGTGCCAAGGGCTATCACGTCAATGGATTAAGTTTGCACCTATATTGGACTAAAGCAAAAGGGAAGCCAAAAGAGGAAGGTTTGTTCAAGATGCAAGCTATGAGCTAGATCAAACGCATCCTTTGGGCAGTGTTCGTACAACTAGAAGGTTCATCTAACTCAAGCAAGCCTTATGAGTCAAAAGCAAAGGGTTTGGGACTTGGAAAATTCAGCATGTGGGGGCTGCATAAAATGATAAAACCCAAACTATGGAGGGAAATTTGAGGTATCAAATGGACACATGAATGAACGAGCCATATACCAAATTAAAGAGCTCCAAGAGCTCTTTCCAACGCATGCTCACACAGCTCTTACAAGTTAAAGGAACTTGAGAAATAAATCCTCAAAGTTGGTCCAGTGGCCAACTTGCGCATTTCAACATTGGGCACAAAGAATCCAGTGGTGAAACCCGATTTTCGGAGTTGATTTTGAGAGTCTTAATGGTGTCATAAATGGCCTTGCCATATATCGTTGTAAAGCGCTCCATGAGCTCTTTCCAATACATACTCACACATCTCCTAAAGGTTTATGGATGTCGAGAACGAGTGCTCCAAAGTTGTTCTAGTTACCAACTTGCACCCTGCCTACACCAGATCACTAGAAAATAGTGGTGAGACCTGATTTTCGGGGCTAGTTTTAAGGGATTTAAAGCTATCATAAATGGCGAAGTTATATACCACTTTGAAGAGCTCCACAAGCTCTTTTCAACGCACCCTCACACGAGGTCTAAAGATTCAAGGATTTTGAGAACAAAAGCCTCAAAGTAGTGTCCATGCTCCACTTATGTTATTTTATGTGCCAAGAAATAAGATTAATGGTGAAACCCGAATTTAGGGGTTAGATTTGGAGCACTTATGGTTATCATAAATGGTCATGTAATATGTCATTGAAAAGATATCTAAGAGATCTTTCCAACACACTCCTCCACCACTCTCACAGGTTCACCAAATGCTCACAAATTCACTCCAAAGTTGAGTCACTGGACAAAGTCAAGCACACTAGGTGCTCGACAAAATGCCTCAATGAGTTTATTAATTTTTAAAATCGATTTTACGTGTTTGGTTTACTGTGATGGTTATATTTTCATTGAATCATCATGTACAAATCTTAGGCTATGCACAAGAGTCATGTACAGGCACAGAAACAACATATGCTCACTTTCTCTCTCACTCATTCACACATCTCATGCACAAGAACACTTTAAATTTGGTTTCAATTGATCTACACATTAAACCTCTATATTTTCATTTATTCATACTCCTACAAGGTGCATCAAGTGATTTGGAGTTATTTAAATGTAAGATGAAGAAGAAAAATGAAAAAATGCAGCCTCGCCGGAGCGATTTTCTGGCGATCTCAAATTGCTAGTCCAGAGGTTGGGAAAGGTTAGTCACCTTCTTCTCATGCTCGTGCAATGATTCGCAGGCAAAGATATGCATCATACATGGAGAACAAAATAAGCTTTGATGATGCAAAATAAGGTGTTTACAGGAAGAGACAAATCACAAATGATATGGAAATGAAACGAGAATGAAGATACGCACCTCTTAAAGTACAAAAACCAAGCTTTGTTGAAGGTCCGCCACTACTCCGGCGAGACTCGAGTGTTTTTCGGTTTGGTGTTTTCCGACGTTTCAAGCACTCTTTCTCTCTTCCCATTGCTCTCTCTCTCTCTGACTCTCTAATGCCCTAGGAATTCAGAGATGCAAGCAAATCGCAAAATGAATGTGTGAGGTACAACACGTGAGCCCCTTATATAGCCAATTTTTGAACGTGAGAACCGGTCACCGGTAGTTTGCCGATCATCCTTCGGCGGCCCAAGCCCATAAAGAGTCAGTGTAGTGTGTTTAGGCACCAAAATCATTCTAAATGACCTGCTAACTATTGCTCCTAGAACTACTCCTTATGCATGCATGTGTGAGAAGCATGAATAGTGCCTTCAGCCAATGTGTGTCTACCATTTGTCATTGCATTTAAATTTTTGTTCTCCCTTTCTTTTTGCAGCACTATCTCTTTCAAATTTTTCCCTCTCTTTTTGGTTTCTCCTTCTCCATTTATTATTATTGTCTTACATTTTTTTATTATTATTCTCTTATTATTATAATTATTTTATTTTATTTTTCTTTTTATTTATTTTTTTATCATTTTCTAATTTTTATTTATTTATTTATCTCTTTTCTTTTTTCTTTTCCAATTTTTATTTTAAAATTTAAACCAAAAAATAAAATATTTTTATTTTATCATTGAGTGTTGACAAATGGTATTGGTGTTTCCCCTTTAGATGTCTTACACATGGCACATTTGGATATCATACAAAAGACTACATGAAAGATGGTTTTATAGTGTAGAATAGGATTACTTGTATGGTGAATTATGTAACACATTAGAGTAGTTCTAAAGTCAATTTCTATCAGAAGGTTTAGTATATATTAGCCTTCTTGTAGTGTCAGTTTGTATTGTGATGGAGGCATATTGTTGTTGTAGCTCTATTATAGGTTGTTGTTGTATATTTTTTTTTGTATTTTTAAATGTAATGAATATTTTATATTTATATCTTATGTTTATTTATTTAATTAATATATATTTTGAAATTTTAAATATAGTTTGCTTATTAATCATGATATGATATTTATTACAAATTGTCATAATTTTTAATAACAATGATAAAATATTAATAGTTAGAAACAATTTATAGCTAATAATTATATAAATTTTGATAATAAAATACTATTAATTATGATAAATTAATAATAATAATAATAATTAATTTATTTGTGATATTTTATTATTGTCACAAATGTATTTTATATTTGTAATATTTTATTATTGTCACTATTACATAAAATTATTAGTGACAATTTTATTTGTCTCAATAAGACTTAATTTTAGTAACATCTAAAATTATTGTCACTACTGTAACAGTGACAAGAGTACTAGTGTCAATTCAATTATTGTCACAAGATGTTAATAATGACATTTTTATAATTTATAGTGATGAATATTTATGTCACTAAAACTAGTTTTTTTTGTAAGAGATCCATTCCCTTGTATTATATTGTTCATATACTTTCAATAAATTAAAATATTTTGAATTAGATAACTTAATGCTATTTTTTTGGCATTTGAAATAATAAATTGTGTCTATAATAATTAATAATTTCAATTATTAATTATAATAATTTACATGTGTCTTTTAATGTTATGAATTTGATGCTTTGAACAGTATTTTGGTTGAATTTTTATCATCTTGATTGTCGTTAATCGGTGTTTATCTTCTTTATGCAATAGTGCGTAAACTACTATTGTGTTAATCATGCTTAGTGATATTTGAGGAAATAGGTTTTTTGTACCTTTTTGAAATTCTATATTTTGACTATGAAATTGTAGATACTTTTTTGACCATATACCAATATGTAGATGGAAAAGTTGAATTTGTTGTTGGAAATAATAGTGTCAGCAATGTAGTAGATGGGTCATCAAAACTTTTATCGTTGCACTAAGTGCGAGTTTTGAAATATTTTACACATTTAACTTTTCTTTTTTGATTTTAAGAACTATATTCCAAGTCACAATTGTGGTTGTTGTAGTGCCAGAAGGTCTACCTCTGGTTGTTACCTTAACGTAAGTACAAGTTCTTGAAGGTCTTGTCGTGAATATTAGTAGCATCGTTCTAAATGTCATGATCATCGTTCTAATTTTATGAACATCTCGGGTTAATATTTTTTATGCCTATTCAGAATTAAATTTGTTGTTGTATTTGATTTGGTAGGATGTGTTAGCCCCAAGAGTTGCTAAAGGATTTGATGAAGTCAACAACATGATGAAGTTCTTGGACCATAGCTTATGAGTAGATTACTTGAAGACTTCATGAAGTCTAGTGGGAGTTTTGGTCTAGAACTTAGGTTGTGTGTGTGTGAGTATGGTTTTTGATTCAAAATCATTCTGCATAACTTGTACACTTAAGAAGAGCTCAAAAGATTCATAATGATTAAATAATTTTTGAAAAGGTATTTTTAGAATTAAAACCAGTAAACCGTGTTTTCATTATTGAACTTGCTGGATTTTTTATGTGTTATAGAAAAATAATCGATTGAATGATTAAAACAATTGATTGAATTTTTTGTCTGTTATAAATCAATTGTCTATATAAGGGTGGAACACAATTTGAAATAAACACGAAAAACATTCTAAGTGACTAAGTTTGTGATTTTCCAAGTGAGAAAAAGCGCCCTTAATGTGAGAACAAAGTTTGACATTGGTTTTTTATTAACAAAACATCAAAAACTTGAATCTTGGAGCTCGATCATAAGTGGATTTAGTGCAAACTGATTCTGAATCAAAGCTAAGTCTTCTATACTGATTCTATAATACATTTGTAATATGCTGAGTATAGAAGTACTTTTGTGTTGTAATGATATTGATCTTTCTTTGTATTGTAAAGTGAGTGGTTGCAAATTACATAGGGTGTTGTAATTTGGTTGGTGTAGTGGATTCTGTATTGTGTTTAACTTGCTGAGGGGTTCAGTAGGTTGTTTACTGCTGGGTGTAGTGAAGTTTGTATTGTATTTGACTTGCTGAAGGGTTCAGTAGGTTGGTTACTGCTAGGAACAATGTGTTCTTGTTGGTTCCAAGTGCTTGTATTGTTGAAAAATGATCTTGGTAATCTTGATTAGTGGAAATCTTTGCTTGTTGGCAAATGACTGGATGTAGACCTTGAGGAGGGTGAACTAGGATAAAATCTTGTGTTCTTGATCTTTCTTGCTTTCTTCTTGAACATTTCTTGTTTTTATTCTTGCTTGTGAAATTCACTGTTCATCACATTTTATTGACTGTTTAATCTTTTATTGAATTTTTTATTTTCCCCGAAACTATAAATTCTTCAAAAACATTTTACTGAATCTATTCTTGAATTTGATTAGTGTTTCTAGTTTACTAGAATTACTATTCATCAGTTTAATTTTTCCAGAAAAGAAGTTTTTTCTTGAAATCTTTATTATTTCAGGATTTACAAATTAAATCTTATTTGTAGTGTTGGATAATTAATTTATAATAAACTTCTTTTACTGATTATCTGAAGTATTCGAAATTGGATTCTTGACTTGCTTTCAGTACACTCTTTCCAGATTTAGTTAAACTGTTTTCTGGGTTTACAAAATTGATTTTTGATTTCAGTTTATTGTTTCTGTATCTGGTTAAATCATTTTAGTGTAAGATTTTATTGATTGTTTTGATTCTAGAATGTATAGAACTGTTACTGTACACTTCATAATATCATCTTTCAATAGTTTCATTAAAGAATTTTCATTCTTCATTTTACAAAGGTATATTTGCAAAAAATGTTTAATAGTTCAATTCACCCCCTCTTGAACTCGGCCAAAACTTGTTTTACAGGATGTTGGAGAGACATAGGTGTCTTGATTTCTTGATCACTAGTTGCCTCCACCCGCCACATCTTTTCCTTCATTGATTTTGAAGTTGAACTAATTTGAATATGACAGTTGTAAATGAATTTTGATTTTATCAGATCAAATAAAAAAGTTCTTCGTGTGTTCCTATTCAATTATGAGAAAAAGCGAGGTGTTGTCTTTAAAGCTGGTAATCATTTCACAAAATTTTTTACTCATCCAATTGGTGTCATATATGGTAAGGAGCATCCAGATTAGGTTAGATGATTCATATGGAGCTTCTGATAGCTTCATTTTTAAGAGATCCACAACAAAGTTGAATGGTATGAACTATGCTTCCTGTAAAATAAGGTTTAAACCGAGTTCAAGAGGGCGGGTGAATTGAACTTTCAAAAACTTTTCGCAAATCTGATTTGTTCTTGAAGTAGGGAATGAAAATTCTTTATTCAATCGATTGACTATGTAATTCTGGACTGTCAGGTAAACAATCGATTGTGCACAGCGGAAAATATCAGAGATAAACCCAGAAATCAGTTAAACCCAGAAAACAGTTTACAATGTATAAATGTGTTAATCTAGATTTAAGATGTTTAAAACACAATCCAGTAAATCAAACACAATCCAGAATCACAGTTGATTATGAAAGTAGATGTTCAGAGTATGATCAACAGTATGAACAAATTTTAATTCAGTCAGATTAAGTGATGGCAGCAGTGAATAAAAGCAATCAAGAAGAGTGGGGAGAAAAGCAAGAACATGGAATTTTTATCCTGGTTCACCCTTCCTCAAGGGCTACGTCCAGTCCTTTGCAAACTAGCAAAGATTTCCACTAAAACAGATCACAAGATCAGTTTACAACCCTTGCTCCCAGTAGTAAACCCACACCTGACTGAACCTCTCAACTAGTGTGTAACCAGTGCAGAAACCCACTGCACCACAACACTTGCAGTCCGCAAGCAACACTGCTCCCAGCAGTACTCACCCTCTACTGAATCCCTCAGCAGATGCGAGACCAGTGCAGAACCCACTGCACCAACTCAATTACAAACCTAGTAATTGAAAACAACAAACAGATTACAGATCAACAGGATCAGAAAAGATTACAGAGTACTTATACACAAAACAGATTACACAGAATGAAGATCAGGTGTAGAAGACTTAGCTTTGGTCCAGAACCAAAATAGCAAGAACCTTACTTCAAGGATGTTTTAAAGATTCACGTTCTTGGAGGTTTCTTGATTTGAAAAGGTTTGCAAAAATGATGATCGCACAAAAGAGGCAATATCTCTCTTAGAAAATCTCAAGGAATGCTTTTCGAAAGTTTTTGTTTTGATAATTCTGAAAGTGGTGATTCTTATTCCTTTAAATACCCAAATCAGTTTTAAAAATAGCTTAGCTGTCACAATTCAATTAATTGAACAAACCATTCAATCGATTGAATTTGACCGTTAGTTTGACCCAGTCAAAGGTTTCAGTTGT
>Ga0099824_1007017_pt1 | contig 15151 bp, 6 predicted proteins | sample SiratrowhiteBW_FD_76837 | JGI IMG/M metagenome (GOLD analysis project Ga0099824, IMG submission 76837) | Root nodule microbial communities of legume samples collected from California, USA - Siratro white BW | ecosystem: Host-associated > Plants > Roots > Nodule | place: USA: California...
AAACAATAAAATAATAATCTATTAAAATAAGTTTCAAAAATCTTAAAAAAATATTATTTTATTCATTTTATAATGACTATTTTATACTGTTATAAATTAGCTTTTTTTTTTTTTTATCAATTTTATGACAGTATACAATATATGGATCATATTGTCATTTTTAAATTATTTATTTCAAAATATCTAAAATGTTCTTTAATTGGGTAAATAATATAGTTAAATAAAGTTTTAATATTTTAAAGTTATTCATTATATTTAATTTACATTCCATTTTTTATAATTCTTTCGCAGTAAGTTTTTGAATTCTAAATTATGACAATATAATTATTAATTATTTTTTAGATTATTTCTTAATATTTTTCATTATATATGAAAATTATTAAATCTTTTAAAAAATAAATTATTTTAATCTTCCAAAAATAATAATTAATAAGTCAAGGTTTTCAAAATTTATCCTATAATTAATAATAAAACTTCTTTATGTTATTTGTATATTTTGATACATTTTGCGTATTTTTTATCATTACAATAAACTTAAGTTTTTATGAAAATTTATTTCAAATAAAATTTTTATCTCTATATGTGATTAGGTAAGATAATTAATATTAAATAAATTTATTTATTTTTACTAAATATACTTTAACTTGAAAAGAAAACTTTAAAACTAAATGAATTAAAAATTATCAAACAATTTCTGCTTTATTTCAAGGTTTTCATTAACTATAAATTAACTTCTAACTAAAAACCATATGTCCAAACATAACCTAAAATAAGGTACCCGACCATGATTATTTTCCATATGTACACAATATTAATTGAAATACCCGACCATATTTATTAAAATTGTGACGTTAGTGTATTAAATGCAACAGTATATTTTATATTTAACCATGTACGCAATGAAAAATGTTTTTAATTTATCTCTAATTTTGATCTTATTGTAATTTGTATAGTTTTTTTTTTTTTTTCATTTTACAAACACGTGCTAGTTTTACTTAAATGTTCGTTGCCTTTTTAGTTTTGATCCTTTTAAACACACTCAAACTATTAGAGTAAATAGAATTTTCTCATTATTTTTTTATTAGGAAGATTTGGTAAAAAAAAAATTCATTAAGTTCTTATTAAACAGTCTAGTTGAATTATCTATTTTTTTGTTACATCAGATAATTTAGTTTATTAGTTAGATCATCTAGTTAATAATATAGTACAATGAATTGATTGTCTTATTAGACCTTAGAAGCTTAACCTAATTTTTCTCTGGTCTATTTATTCTTTTTTTTTTTTGTATTGATAAATATAACAATAGAATGATATATTTTTGTATTTTTCCTGTTTACGGTCTTCTTCTAACTTTTTTTCGTCTTCTTCCTTCCGGACCCTCTATGTCTCAATGCATATGATATTTTTCATATATGGTATATTTGCTTCTACCATTCTTTTAATCAAATTATTAATAAAAGAATCCATACTCGATTATTAATATTTTATCATCATTAAAAAATGATAATTTTAAACTAATACTGTTCAAAAGAATTTAATTTTTTTCTGATACAAAACTAAAATTTAAACTTGAATTTTTAATCAGATCGAACCAGAATAAAAAATGTGATGAAGACGTTGAGTGATGCATAGAAGATTGCGAAATTTGAAGAAGAAAAAAAGACGTCTGGAATACGTGGCTATTAACAGGGAACGATGATTGCAAAATGTTAAGTCGGTATCGTTTTCTGGATTATAAAAGCATGTGAATGTCCCAGACCACGACAAGGGATTTGAGTAACCTGTGTCCAAGTTTGTGGCAAAAACCCAAAATTCAAGTTTCTCAGAGATAAGATTGCCAATTCAGGATAATTTTACCCTGTCATGCCAAGTAAGATAGCCACAAACAATGGTATACATGACAATAATTAAATAATTCAAATGTTTTGTTCTATATCACAAATATCTTTTACACCATACAATCATTATATCATAAAATTATTTTACTAACAAAACTCCTCTTTGAATATTTTCCGAACTGCATTAAATGATTAAGAAAATGTTATGAATGTATATTATCATAATTTTAATATTTTTTATCGTAATTAAGAAAAATAAATCGATGCGTTTTGAAAAATTAGGCAAGTTTTTGGTTTGCCATTGTTGCCAATTAAGTTAAGATTACTAATTTTTAGCGATTTATCACAAACACTAAACCCTTACCCTTACCTCTTAAACATACAAGTATTATTTGATTCATCTTAAAAGAATTTTACTGTAATTTAACTTTTTATTTTTCTTATAAGTTGGTTCTTCTTATGTTAATTAATATTATTATGTTGTGATACATATATCACGCTTATTATATAGATAAAACATTAACATTTCAATATAGTAATTTATAAGGAGGTATAACCTTTACCTAATAAGTTGGGATTATAAAATTAAGTTAAGTTTAAGATGATATCTAAACTATTTAAAACTTATCTTAGAATCTAACAAATCTATTAGATGAACCGGCTATTCAATTATCTTTAAATATTCTCATATTTAAATTAGAGAGTCTATATGTAAATGATTTTTCACTAACTTTTCATTTGTTATCCTTTAATCAAAGTTTTAAAATGTCAACAAAATTAAATAAAAGCGTGAGACTATAACATTTTTATTTTTGAAAAATATAAATACTAGGATTTATATTTATAAAAATGTTTTAGATGGGTAAATATGTGAGAATATTGACATGTTATTTTTTATTTAATGGCTTTGTTAGTATATAAAGAATGACAATGCCAAATATTGTCAAATTATTTTAAAGATAATTTATTTCTAATTTCTTTAGTTATAGATCTTCGATATTTGAGAAGTTAGGTCTAGATATTGAGAAGTTAGGTCTAGATCATTGATATTTGAGAAGTTAATTGAGAAAAATAATTTTTTAAACTTATTTTATTATATACTAAAATTTTGATTATGTTTTGAGAATTTACTTTAAATTCTCATATTTTAAAATTATATTACTAGTTATATTATTAATTGACTTTGGAATTATCTTAATATTCAATTTTTTAGATAAGAGATATTAGTTTTAATTTTTTTTATAGTGTCATAGCTTAGAAGATTTTAATGTGAAATTGATGTAGTTTCAAGTTTCAATTTAAAAAAAAAAATATTATTTGATGAAATTGTTTGATTATTTATCGTATAAACATGTTGAAAATGTTAAAATGTTATTATATTATTTGGTTATTTGATTATTTGTTCTGATATTGAAAAGATTCTTAAATATTATGAAATGTCAAATTTATAAATTATTTGTATTGATGTGATAATTGAATGAGTATAGAATTGAGTTAGGATAATATATAATTGTGGCATGTGCTTATTAAATATTATGAGTTATGTTTATCTTAACAAAAATTAATCTTTCTTAATAATCTAAATCATATAAACTAAAATATGAGATGATAAGAAATTGATAAGAGAATTTATAAACATCAACAATGACCACTTGTATTAAATTTTTAAACTTTTGTGGTCGTTTCCCTTAAATTTGTTATTAATATAATATAAACATTATATTCTCTCAAAACTCAGTTAAAAACTAGAGCAGAAGGAATGAAAATGTTTGATACATGATATACTTACTAATACTCAAATCTACTTGATCGAAAAATAAATAAATCTTTGTCTTCCTCTTAATTAAAATTGTTGAGAGAATAAAAATGGTGAGTATCTTCTTTATACAGTCAGAGAAAGTTCCGAAAAGAGTTTTATAAAGGGATAAATGTTTACAATGAAATAAAAATAAACATTTAATGTCTAATTATAAAATTTACTTCTAAAAAACTGAGTATTACATGTGTGTCACTTATAATGTCTTATCATATATATATATATATATATATATATATATATATATTATGTCTTATTTTATTTATTATATAAAAATAAGATAATTAAATATATTGTTTATTGTACACCGTATTGAAGTATATTTAAATAAAAAAATTTAATTATATAAAATCAAATGTTCTAATAATAAATTCAATTCTCATTATTTGTTAGTTTCGTTTCTCTTTTTTTTCTATTATGTTTCAATTGTATAAATTAATTTGAAAAAAATTTCATTATATATATATTTAATAATAAATTAAAGAGAAAGTTCATTATTATTTAATATTAAAATGTGTGTGTGTTAATTCATTATTATTCAATGTTAAATATGTGACCTTATAAACAATAAATTAAAGAGAAAGTTCATTGTTATTTAATATTAAAATGTCACCTTATAGAACCTAACGAAATAACATGTAAGCATAATAAATATAAAAAGATAAGGAAATTAACAAGCAATTGCACATTTCTTACCAAATGTCTACCCATCACATGTTAAAACTACAAAATAACCAATTGAAGTCTAAAAATTAGAATTGAATAGGAATCAGATGTTAAAATTACAAAATAACCTATTGAAGTCCATAAATTGAAATTACAATTACTAAATTTAAATTAACATTCCAAATTGTATTATTTGACAAATAATATGAATATGATTTTATTTACATATATATTATTCTCATCCGGTATATTTGGGTCAGCTCATATATAAAATTACGGATCATTATATTCAGTAACTTTTAAATTTTTTTTAATCATTTAAGTTTGTTATTTTGGACTTTGGATTTTAAGTTCATAACAGTTCAACCCAAAACCTATATATAACACTTGCTAGAGGAATTACTCACTTATCATTTAACTTTCATATTCACACATACTTACTCTCACTCTCCTTCCATTTTGATGTATTTACTTGATGGTCATAATATATTCTGCAAGTGGACCTCTAGCCAGATCTCAGGATTACTTCAACTCAGATCTTCAAGTACTTAGATCAAGTTACTTCTAACCCACCTCTTTAAGACACCAATTCAAATCTGGATAAAAACAACATAATTTTCTTACATTGGATTTATTAAATAATATATACAATCTTTACAAAGAGAAGCACATATTTAAATTGTTAATTATAATAAATTATGAATTATTATAGATGTAATTAAATAAGAATAAATTCTTATTTTAGAGTTATTTTTCACCAAAATATGACATCATAACTTACATTTATGATATGGTATAAAAAACATTCTTTCTCTTCCATATGTTATTTACATCAATATTTTCATATGTATCATTTAAGGTTAGTAACATGTATCATTCTCATTATTTATCCACAAAATTATTAGTTATAATGATATGTTACAACCTTTTCACTATTCTAAAAACAAAGTTTCAATATTCATTTTAAAACTTTCAATAAAGTTGAACATACTTTCATAATAATAAATATATAAATGATACAAACTAGTAAAACCTGCAATATGAATTTAAATAAACTAAAGCTTGTAAAGTTTTAGGTGAATTTATTGGAATAATCAATTTCAATTTCGAACTTAAGTTTATTCATTAAAATAAACTTACAAGGTCAATAACAGTTAAGAAATTAAATTTGAAGTCATTACATTTATGTTCATACATTATGTATTATCGTAGTACTTCATATCCCATTTATGCTGGACAAAGAAAATTCAAATTTCTTATTTAAAAATATAAAGTCTTAATAATTTTTTTTTATTTTAGCCCTTATATTTTTAAAAGCATGCTAAATTCACCTCGGTGAAGTCAGGATAAAATAAAAAATTAATGACAGATCAAAACGATTATTTTTAAAATATGAGAACCAAAATGAATTTTAGTTGTTATAATTAACAATTATAATCCTTGATTTATGAGAATTCATCTTAATTGAGCTATACTGAAATATAAAGTGATAACTATTAACGCACTTTGTCGTAATTCTTAAAACCAAAACTTGTCCTGCAGCCAATATTACCTTAAGATATTTTGAAATGACTTGAATATGATGAATTTTATTTTATTTCAAGTATTTAATATTTTCTAAATTAGATTCTAATAAATTAAACATTTTGGTTGAAATTGTTTATCTTACGTTTGTAGTTTTAATGCTATGTAGGAGTTAAGTTAAATTTTAAATATATGATACATAATCTAGAGTGTTTAAAACATACGCATTATTTAAGCTGAAATGTATGTTCTCATAGAAAGAATAACAAGTTAAAAGACCACTGCAAATTAAAAATAATTTATAAATTGGTTAGAAAAAGCAACGTAATACTTAAGATAAAAGATAAATAAGTATTTTTTTTAGTAACTTAATTTAAAATTTATTAAATTTTAATTTAAAATAGTAATTTCTTAAGTAATCAAAACAAAATAAATCAATAAAATATTAGAACCTAAAATTTATTTAAGTTTACAATAAGTCCATAAAAGATAAAAGGAGATGAATAAGACTAGATTGGTATTTGTTTCTTGTCATTGTTAATAGGTTTAATTTGAATATGATTTTGTTACTCATTTGGTTGTTCGCATTAATTGCTCATTTTGTTTGTAATTATATTAATTTGATTATAATGGTAAAGTTTAAAAATATTAACATACTAACATAATGATAATCTATCTGTATAATTGCTCATTTTGTTTGTAATTATATTAGTTTGATTATGATGGTAAAGTTTAAAAATATTAACATACTAATATAATGATAATCTATCAATACAGAGTCTCTTATATTCAAATGTAAACATATAGTCTATTGATATTTAATTCCTCATGTATTTTTTACATAATGGATGTCAAATAAACTCGTATACAAATATATTATCCACATTCGTCTCAATATAAAATAGTTAGATTGATTGAAAATAAGTTTAGATAATATTTAACAAATATGTTCATCTTTCTTCCGATGTTGTCCGCATAACCTTTTTTATTATAAATTAATAAGATATATTTAATTTATTTTATAATCTATTTTAAAATTTATGTAATTAAATTTTTTCATTGTAATTTGATTTCAAAGATAAGATAAATATGTCTTCTTTTGACATTAAATTTTGATAATGAAATATTTTATTTTATTTTATTTTTTAAGAAAATTATCTATTAAATATTTAGAAAAGCATGAATATGTGTATACTCCTTTATCCAAAAGGACTGGAAATACAAAAACATTCAAATAAAAACAACCATTTATCCGTTTAGTACTTATACACATTTTGAAAATGACACCACACACTGAATCCCTACCAATTTTTCTTAGTTTTCTATAGGAACTGAACTAACTTCGTTGTATTAACATATTTTAACAATTGTTTTGTTGATACATTCAAGCAATTGATTTCCATGTTTTGTATCATCTTTAATTTGCTGACTTTCAAGACTTATACCATTGAAATCACTTGTTTTTGACCTTACATTTATTTATCTCACTTTTGTTATCTTGTGATGAAACATTTTTGTTGAACACATAACGGATACCTTCCTCTTATTTTTGTCACGATTTCTCAGCCTTACTATGAGAGGTTGCCTTAGACTTTAAATAATGTCATATTTGTTGCACTTTTTCGGATAGATGATTCTCTATATTCATTCGTTTGCTTGAGGGGTTGTGAATTGATACCGCAGAATTGTCCTAGGGTTTATATAGAAAAGCCTTAAGGGTTTTTGTTTGTTTGCCACCAGCTTAACCATAAACACTTTTGAAGATGTTTCTAAAAGAGAGAGTGAAATGTCAAAAAGACCATTGAACCAATTCAAACCCACCTCAACCAAAGTGTAAACAAACATCTTACATCCGACCCTTATTAATTAACATTTGAGCACTTCGAAAATTTTCACATGAGTTTTACAAATTGTGTACGTATACAAGTGAAAGGACTAACATTGGGAATAATATAGATTAGTGGTATCTGATCATCGATGACATCCTTTGATAATGATTGAAAATCTTATTTTGCATATGTATCTGTGATTTAGGATGATAAAGTTTCTTGTAACTATTCCTTCTTGTATTGGAATTGTTCATGTATGAACAAAGACTCTTCCACCATACCATGAGATTCTTCACCTTTTCTTCATAACCCCTTTTGTATTTGTACATACTCTTCCCCATGTTTCCTTGCTTCCCATTTTGCGAGCGAAGCTCCTCCATCATTTATAACAGTTGATGCATCATCCTCATTTTATATTCAATTTTAGTGTTTTGTCTTCGTAAGGATGTTTGTTCTCTTTATTTTCTTGATTTATAGTGGAGTTTTCTCCTCTTAGAGTTGTAATTAAGTCTCAATAATCAGGTCTACGATTCTTAATTTCCCTCTTAGTTCTTTAATTCCATCATTTTGTTGTTTTAGTAAGTATCTTATTTTATAACTATACATATGTAACTAATTTTTATTACAATATAACAAGCACTGGATGGAGCACGGGGTTTGTATTTAGGGCCACAGGGTGTCCTGAAGGAAGTGCCAAGGTACCTTTGGATAATATTATAATGAGTAGTAAACAAAACGGAATCACAAAAGTGAAACAAGCTACACAAACATTTAGAGATCTGGGTGACCCTTTTTAGATTGTCCTCCTTCTCCGTAAACTTCATCATACAAAATTTGCACTTTCCACTAAGCTGCAAAGTACAAATGCAACGAACCCCCTTCTGCTTTATAATACAATATCTTCCCCAAACCATGCCAAAACTTTGGCCTCAAGTACAATTCTTGTTTGGTTTTCAAAGACTCTACTGCTAGTGTGAGATGAATCTAGATCAATCTCAAACCATTCATCAAATCAATACCATGTGGAGATAGTTAGTAAATGGGATTCACGAACCCACCCGAATTACTATAATTAAGGTCAGAGACACATTTACGAAAGTAGCATACCCCACTAACCCACTGCTACCAACAATTTCCTGGTTATTCGGGTCAATGTACGTAATATTTGAATAAATTTTAGTTACACTAAGCAGAATATCTATCAAAGGATTAAGAACTTCTAACTGGAAAGAGACAAGAATGAGAATGGAGACTCATACCAAAAATTTAATGGCATGGACCCCAAATATACGTGACACAATTGAATGATTGCGCAAATTTTGCAGGCAAGAAGTAGTGAGCGAGAACGACGTGAGAATACTAACAGACCCTTCCGTGCCCTTTCAAAATTCCTGATTAGATCCCATATCCCCCACCTATTTCCCTTTTTCTTCTTTGCCACATTCGCATACACGCACCATGTTATTTGATAACCAGGTTAACACATCACTGCATTCATTGCTTGGGACACTCTATTATGATATTTTCCTACTCCTCATACCAACTAATTGAAAGAGCTAAGCCAATTCTTCAAATATAACAATGTTGTCAAGAATATAAAATGTCAGCATACTCTGTAACATTAGATACAATTAGAAAAGTATTAAACAATTTAAAAATTAGAATTTTAATAATTGTACAACCCAAATTGATTTCAGTCAAAAAGATAGATACACATGTAGGTACATTTGATTTCTTCTCTTCCATTAGCTCCATTTGTTACACTGCATTAACATCTTTAGAACCACTCAGGTAGAGTTAAACTGAAACAAAGTGGTGTATGGTTTTCGGAGTAATGTACAGAGGCGGCTGCTGTCACTCTAAGCCTTTTCTTTGTAAGATAAGTGTATCCAAAAATTCTTCTGACCATTGCAGAAATCACCTCCATCAACCTGCTTTTTGTACTGCGGTTTTAAATAAGAGAATGTATAGCTTTTGATCGATGGAGAAATATATAAACCCTCCAACGGAATGGGTCACAAAAGACCCAAAACTAGTCCCCACAATACAGTGCCATGCCGGCCCATACACTCCATCAAATTCCTGCAAATCGCAATCACCCGACCAAAATTCATTGACCAACCAATCAACCACACACCCAAATTTTGAAACATCACAACAACTTAATTACTTACTAGTAAAACTCTTAGCATGAGAACAAATTAATTAATCCAGCAAAACTAAAATCGAATAAGGTGTAGAATGATTGTTTTGTTAGAATTGTACCTTCTTGAGGGAGAGTGCAAGGGTTTTGGATGTGAACTTCTCCATGCTATCCAAAGCATTTCTGGCACAATTCACAGCGTGGATCTGCATAAACGGGGGCATATCAACCGAAACCATTTTCGCCCCATTGATTGCAAAGACATCTCTTAAATCAGTCTGTGACCCACAGAAGGATCTCCTTCTACCCCCACCGCCACCGGGAGCCAGAGACACGGACATTCTCTCAACACCACCATCATGTTTCTCCAAACGAGGATTCCCAGGTTTCTCCTTTTCAACCTTAGCATCCTCGACCACACCCTTGTCGTTAGGATCACCAAGCTTCCTCCTTTCCAATTCCAAACAGCTCCTTTGGGGCTTTTCTTTGTGGGTTCTCTTCACAGCCACAGCAACATCACTCTCTTTCTCTGGGACGACAAGAGGAGAGTGTTTGTGGGGTGGATGGGTTTGGTGGGTTTGAGCCAAGTTTAGGCTTGACATGTGTTTTACCAGGAAAGAGGGTTTATAGGTTTGGATGAGATCTGGGTTTGGGGTTGTAGGTTTGGAACGAGGAGCATCCAAGTTCCGACGTTGAGAAGGGTGGTGAGCCATGCTGGAGGGGGTGTTGGAAAAGGAGAAGGTGGAAACTGGAAAGTGAAAAACTTGGGTTTGGTTTGGTTTTTGTTTTGTTTGAGAGAGAAAAGATAGAAATAGTATCGGATACAGAGACTGTGTTGTATTGTAATAGGTGGTCACTTTGCGTCTTCATACGAACAACTACTGTTCACTAGATGGGGACTTGTGTGGTGAGATGAACACTTCAAGTGCTGTTTAATTTCCTCACGCGCCCATGGAGAGAGTAGGACCCATTAAGGATGGAGAATTGTTGACCGTTGACCGGATACACTGAGATCTTATGTATGATAATGGGTGCTGTATTGGGCGAATGGTAGGGTAGGGTTGGTCAGGAGTACACAGTTGTAGATTATTGGTATTATTGTTGTTGATTGTGATTTTGAACTTTCTCGTGCTAAGAATTGGTTTATTCTTGCTGCTATTGTTGCCTTGTTAACGTTATGATGTTTCAAATTTTGTAGCTTTGCGTAAGGTAAGGAAGGCTTGTTTATTTTTATTCATATTAAATCAAATATTTTGAATGTTTGATGATGTTACTGGTGTTTGTTTTCGAGACTGGTAGGAGTCATAGCACACACATGTGGGCTATGGGGTTGCTGGTTTTGTTGGGTTTTTGTGGGTTGAAGGGAAGGAAAATGCGTATTTGTCATTTGAAAATCATCGAAATTATGAACATGTATAGTTAATATTTAAAGCAGAGAGATTTTAAAATATAGTGGTAAAGATTTTTTTATACTTTGATTTCAAATAAAGTGCCTCATAAGATTAATTTATTTTAAATTAACAATTATTATAAATCTATTTAAATTAATGACAATGACGTTGTAACTTTCTATTCTACAAATGGTGGTGCTTATCTTAATTATTTTAGTTGAAAGAATATACACATGTCAGAGATTATATATGTTTAATCTTTAATGAAATGATCTTGACAAGTAAATATTAAACTTCTAGTTAAATTTTACCCATATAAATTAGAAATATAATTAATTTATTATTTATCTCATGAATTTTTATTTTATTTTGCTTTAACTTTCTGAATAATATTCATAATAATTTTTTTTATTATATATATTGTCCTAAAGACATTTTACTCTCTAACACATTTTACTGCTGTCTTTAAATTTTATTGTACGATTTTGTTCATTGCTTGTAAGGAAGATTTGATTCGTAAATATGATATGAATTTTGGTTAGTTTAAAACTATAATAATATTTTTTAACTAAGATTCTTGAGAAAGATTTGATTCGTAAATATGATATGAATTTTGGTTAGTTTAAAACTATAATAATATTTTTTAACTAAGATTCTTGAGAGAAAGTTAGAGTTTTTATAATTCTTCTTTATTTTTTAAATCATCCTGAAAAACACACTAACTTAAATTGGTTAATGATTTTATTTGAAATTTGAGATATTATGAAAAAATCTAAGTTGTATACTTATGGACAAATGAATTGAAGTGATGAAAAGTGAGGGTATATTATTAGAATTTTTTATATGAAAAGTACACACCTCAAAGAATATTAAAAATATGTAAAAATAACCTTTGATTTTAGTTATATGATTTTTTTATTATATTGTTGTAACTGTTATTTGGTTATTTTTTAATTAGTTGGTTTAGAGTTTAAAATTTAATAAGGCATTGAATCAAATTGAATTAAGAAAGGAGGATTTTCATTTGTCTTGAATAAATGTTTAGGATTAAAAGTAAAATTGTCTTGATTCAATTTGAAAATCAAGTTTAGTTGGAAAAAATAAATTATAGTTGAAATGATAAAATGATTGTTGAAACAAAAGTTAAACAATGTTATTTAGTGTTGTAACAAAGCTTAATCATTCAATAATCTTTCAAGTATATAGTAGACAACTAAAATTATGAGGTGCATGCTTAAGTTGTATTTGATTGTTTAAACAATATGTATAATTGGATAGTATTTTTTATTTAAATTTTTCACTAAAACACCAAAATAGATGCTTAAGGTAAACCGATAGACCAAATAAAATTCTCTCTTTTCTTGCGGTAATGATGTAAGTGTTGTATTGGTTATTTAAGAGAATTTTCTCTCTATACGAAAGCTTGTTTTGTATTATTAAATGAGTTAGTTTTTATAATATATATAATGTGAGTTGGTTTGAAATGACAAAACAACTTAATCTATGAATAGAATGTGAATTGTGACTTGTTTAGAAAATGAATAGTTATAAGAAGAACTATTAAACTATAAAGTCTATTGAATCTTGATTATAATTCTTTCAAAAAGATCATTGGGTTTGACACAAAATTTAATCATGTAAGTTTCAAATTAATTTTAAAGTTTTAAAAGTTATATCTTACAATAAGATTGTCTAATATGACATTCAGAGTTATAAAAACATATATTGTTTGGTCTAATAAGAATTGCATGTATTAGTGTCAGAAAATATGATTTTTTTCATGGTAGGTAACTATATTAGATTAACCTAGGTTAAGTTTTTTGTCCACTGGGATGAATCCTTTTATATAGTTTTCAAGAAAGTTTAAAACAAAACAAAATTTATCTACACAACTATCAAAAGTGATAATGAAAGAAAGTGTGATGATGATATTAATCACACTTTTTCAACCCATAAATACTACAATAAATAATGTATGGAAGAGGAAGATAAGTTGTTATAAAACATAATCTTAACAATATTAAATTGTAATTTAACTCCGAAACACTTTTGAATAAAAAGAGTAAATTACTTCTTAATATTTACAAAACATAAACTACATCAAACCTATTATAAGCAAATTAATCCATCAGTAATAAATGTTCCATATGCTTAATTTATTAAGTATAATATTCATTTATTTATTTCTTTTAAACACTTTAAGATGATTTTCATAGTATTCTCTTTAGATTTTACAATTATAAGAAAAGAGATGTGAACTATACTTTTGATTGATACATCTAAAATCTTAAAACTCTTTTTGGTATTAGTGAAGAAGAAAACTTAAAAGAATAAATGATCATGGAAGAAATAAAGCTAGCTAAGTCAACATAATTTCATGCTTAACCAAAAATATCTTTGCACTGTGCCAGTATTCTCCTTACTCGTCAAAGCATAGACTAGAGAGCAGCATATCTTAAGCATCATATCTCGCTTAGCAAGAACTAAGCATAGCCCAACCAATTGTATAGGCAAAGGACATGAAACTATTGCTTAAAGATCTCCTCTAATAAGTCTAAGTTTTGGCTCAGCGAGACTTATGGAATTCTTTGTAATTGGTAAAGTTTACTTTGTTATTATTATTATTATTATTTAATAGACAATTGTTTTTTGTAGAATTTTAACAAAATTAACTTATTAGATAAAAGTTCATACACATATATATATATATATATATATATATATATATATATATATATATAATTTTTACATTTTTTATACCTTATATGTAAAGGTATATACATATTTTTTTTTATAGGAAGGTGGACTTTTATTTATCTACAATTGTATTTTTTCCTTACATAACTGGGAGAAACATGTTGATTAGTAGGTTGGTGTGGATGGTGGGAGACATGTAAATAATGATCACTATTGGTCATTCCAAAATAATTTGGGCTTTTAGGTTGGAGACAAATGTCAGAGTTGAGAATCTTATTCATAAAAAAGTATCTGAACTGTCAATCATGTCTATATTTCAACTTGTTTTTGGAAAAATTATTATAAAAACTATAGCGAATGAGTTTTGAAAATTTTGTATTTCGATCTATTTAGATTGATATTTTCATTCTTATAATGTACAAGAGACAAAAAAAAATATGAAAGTGAGAATAAATATATGTAAAATATTCTAATATTAAAAACAAGGCAATACATATATATCATTTAGAATTTCATTAATACATTATATTTTATTTTATAATAAAAATTTGATTTAATTTTATAGTAACTAGCTGGGATAAATAAGTATTATCATGATTAATAGTAAAAGACTATTTCATTTTGAATAATATGTACTCATTTAAATCCCAAACCTTTAGTTACAATATCATTAGATCTTTAATTTATTATTATTATGTACATGAAAACATGAAATTAAGAAAAAAAATATGAAGAGAGAAAACAATATTTATTGACAACTAAAGAAAAAAATAATAAACATTATTGTCAAGAAATAAATAAAAATATATTGATATATTAAATAGTAATAAAATATTAAGTATGATGAATTGGTAACATTCCATCAATTAATGATAATTAGTAAATAAAATATAATGAGGCTAGGAACACTTATCTAAACAATTATAATTATAAAGTAATCAACTAAATAAATAAAAAATAAAATGAGGTTATGAATACCTTAATGTTCAAAAATTGTGTTTTTTATAATTCAGGCAGTTGGAATGAAATTTTATACTTAATATAATTCATCTATAATGACAGTCATATATGAAACACAAGTATGATTCACTAAAAATCATATATATATATATATATATATATATATATATATATATATATATATAAATATAAAATAAAATATATTATATATAAAAAAAAAATTAATATATATAAAATTATTTATTTATTTTTTTTATTTTTAACAAAAAAAAAAAATTTAATATAAC
>Ga0099824_1007022_pt1 | contig 15144 bp, 10 predicted proteins | sample SiratrowhiteBW_FD_76837 | JGI IMG/M metagenome (GOLD analysis project Ga0099824, IMG submission 76837) | Root nodule microbial communities of legume samples collected from California, USA - Siratro white BW | ecosystem: Host-associated > Plants > Roots > Nodule | place: USA: California...
CCAGCGCATAGTCTGGCGCGATGCAGGTCTGTCCGGCATTGAGCAGCTTGCCATAGGCGATACGCCGGGCGGCCTCGTCGATGTCGGCGGAGCCGTCGATGATCACCGGCGACTTGCCGCCGAGCTCGAGCGTCACCGGCGTCAAATTGCGTCCGGCGGCTGCCGCGACCAGGCGGCCGACGCGGGTCGAGCCGGTGAAGATCAGATGATCGAACGGCAGCGCGGCAAAGGCCTTGGCGATGTCGTCATCGATCTCGCTCACCGCAAGTTCACTGGCGTCGAATTTCTTTTCGATCGCCTCCATCAGCAGTTCGGCGAAGCGCGGCACCAACTCGCTCGGCTTGATGATCGCGCGGTTGCCGGCCGCGATCGCGGCGACCGCGGGCGCCAGCGGCAACTGCAGCGGATAATTCCAGGGCGCGATGATCCCGATCACGCCGAGCGGCTGCGGAATCAATCGATTTTTGGCCGGCGCGAATTGCAGCGTGGTCGGGATCTTTCGCGTCGCCATCCAGCGTTTGAGATGCGTGGCTGCATGCTTGATCTCGCCGAGCACCAGCATGGTCTCGGCGATCACGGTCTCGACAGTGGAGCGGTGGCCGAAGTCGGCCGAGATCGCCGCCTCGAACCGCGCCTCGTTTTCGTTGACCGCGGCGCGCAGGCGCCGGAGCCGGTCCAGCCGGGCCTGCAGAGTCGGCGCGGGCTCGTTTCGCGACATCTCGACCTGGCGCTGGAAGGTATCCTCGAGCGCGTGAAGCCCGGGACTCTTCAATGGTCGCTCCATGGCGTTCCCCTCAGATGACGTTTCCATGACGCTTTTGTTGGCGCCAAGCTCCGCTTTTGCGCGGTTTCTGGCAAGGGCCGGTTCCTCGCGGCAATTTTGTCAGGAAAACCGGCGATTTCGGCGTCACAAAATCCTCAAAAACCTGCTCGCGGGGCTTTCCAAACCGAGACGACGTTGATACATACCCCTCGCACCCGCCGGCTTCGGCCCGGGTCGCCTTCTCAGGAAGCCCTCCGGACGGATCGATCGGCGCCGTATCAAGCGTTGGCCGACCGGCTCGGGCGCCCCTTCCGCAAGGCATGCAACGGTTTGACGCGGGGTGGAGCAGCCCGGTAGCTCGTCAGGCTCCTAACCTGAAGGTCATAGGTTCAAATCCTATCCCCGCAACCAAATCTCTCAACCGGCAGAGACGAAACGGCCCGCCACACGGCGGGCTTTTTCGTGTCTGGCGCGCGCGCCCTTCACCGCCAACTCGAGTCCCGCCCGCGTCTCCGCGTCCGCGAGTTGCAGCGGAAGCAGGAAGCTCATTGCGAATATCGATCCCGGCGCGAGCGAGGCGACCTCCCGCAGCGTCGCGGCACAATCCCGCACGGCGCAGGCTCTTCGCGCCTTGAGCGATCCGCCGCGAGTGCTGCGCCATTCACGTGCCGGATACCTCGGTCGCGTTTGCCGGAGATGTCGGTTCATGCAAACCCCGTCATAGTCTCCCGCGCAAAAAAGACTTCGGAGGAAACATGACCGAGAGCATCGTCGATGCCGTTGCGCCGCCGGTCGCGGCGGCTGGCGCCGTGTCGCCGCGAAAAGTGTTCTGGGCGACCTGGTTCGGCTGGATGCTCGATGGCTTCGACTCATCGATGTACGGCTATGTCCTTGTCGGCGCATTGAGCGATCTGTTGCCCGCGAGCGGGATCGCGGCGACCAAGGCCAATATCGGCATCTATGGCGGGCTCTTGTTCTCGATCTTCATGCTGGGCTGGGCCTGCTCGATGGTCTGGGGCTGGGCCGCGGATCGTTACGGACGCGTCAGGATCATGTGCTGGACGGCGCTGGTCTACTCGCTGTTCACGGCGCTGTGCGGCCTTGCGACCGGCATCGTGATGTTCGCGCTGTTTCGGTTCGTGGCCGGCTTCGGCATCGGCGGTGAATGGGCTGCGGGCACGCCCCTGTTGCAGGAATCCGTGCCTGAAAACACCCGGGTGCGATTGGCCGGATGGCTGCACACGGCGACGCCGACCGGCCTGTTTCTGGCCGCCGCCGTCACGCTTGCCATCGGCAGCACGCTCGGCTGGCGCGGCATGTTCCTGATCGGCATCCTGCCGGCGCTGTTGATTGCTTATCTGCGCAGCAACATTCCCGAACCGGTGCACAGCGCGGCGCGCGAGCGGCCGCCGGTGACGGCCTTGTTTGCCGATGATCAGGCGCGGGCAACGTGGGCCGCGGCGCTGATGATGGCCTGCATCATCTTCGGCTTGTGGTCGTCGAACTTCTCGGCGCCCACCGTGATTTCGACCAAGCTGACGGCAGCGGGTGCGACCCCCGCGCACGCGCAGGAGATGGGCGCCGTGGCTGGGCTCATCACCAATGTCGGCACCCTGATCGGCTGCTTCCTGGTGCCTTCGATCACCGGCTGGCTCGGCAGCCGCCGCCGCACCGCGGTGCTGTTCTTCGTCGGCGGGCTGATCTCGGTCGTGGTCTCCTATGAAGTCGCGATCGAATGGCTCGACAGCCTGACGCTGTTCATGGTGCTGCTGCCCGTGCTCGGCTTCTTCACCAACGGTGTGTTCGGCCTGTTCACGATCTGGCTGCCGGAGATGTTTCCAAGCGCGCTGCGCGGCGCGGGCTCCGGTTTCGCCTTCAGCATGGGTCGCGTGCTCGGCGCCGCCGGCCCCACCCTGATCGGCGCGCTCGCCGCCCGCACCGGAAGCTTCCCGCTGGCGATCTCCTCGCTGTCGTTGATCTACGTGATCGGCCTGCCGCTGATCGCGCTGGCGCCGGAGACGGCCGGAAAGCCGCTCGCGAAATAGGCCGGAGCCGATCAGACCGCAATCTTGATGCGCCGGTTCTGACGGCCCTTGTTGTCGATCTTCACGATCCGCGCGGGACGGGCCCGCCCGGTGGAGGCAAGATGCGTCCCGCCGCAGGCCTGGCGATCGAGGTCGAAGATCTCGACGATGCGAACGAGGCCGTCGTCGCCTACCGGCGGAGCGACGGCCTTGCTGCGGAACAGGCCGGCGATGGCTTGCGCGTCGGCGTGCGCCATGAAGGATGCGCTTACGGGAAGGTCGCGCCGAATGACGTCGTTCAGCGGCGCCTCGAGCGCCCGCACGCCCTCATTGTCGGCGCCGGGCAGATCGAAATCGACGCGGAACGTGCCGTCGGCATTGAGCTGGGCGCCCGTGAGCAGGGCGCCGCCGAACCGGGTATAGACCAGCGCATTGATGACATGGGCGAGGGTGTGCAGCTCGCACATCAGGGCGCGAAACGCCGGCTCGACCTCGAGCACGACCTTGCCCGAGGGCAGGGCATCGCCGGGAAACATGTGCCAGAGACCGCGTTCGTCGCGTCCGAGTTCTGTCACCGGCAGCGTGCCGCCGGACCATCTTAATGTACCGCGGTCGGCAAGCTGTCCGCCCCCTCCCGGGAAGAACGGCGAGCGTTCGATGAGAACCGCGCCGGGGCGCGCATCGAGCACGTCGGCTTCGAGCTGCAGGATGTCAGGATAATCGTGATAGAAGGCGCGGGACATCGCATCCTTCTAGCAGATGAGCGTGATGGCTGACCACTCGCGGAGGCCGCAAACCTGGTGCCGCCGGCGAAATCGAGTTGAGCTACTCCGCGGGGGCCGGGCTCGGCGGCACTTTCGCGGGCGCCTTGTCGACCTTCTTCGACCAGGAGCGGTAGTAGGCAAGTGCGGTCATTAGCGCGATGCCGGCCGCGCTGACCACGATCTGCATCCAGATACTGCCGGAGACTTCGACCAGCACGAGGTGCGCAATCACGGCGAGGAAGACGCCGGTGCAGAACACTTCGAGCGATTGCTGACCGCACTTGATCATCGGGCGGAAGATCGCCCAATGCAGGCCGGCCCAGTCGCGCGGCAGGAAGCGCGTGACGAAAAAGGCGAGCACCACGAAATGCAGCACGCGATAGGGCGCAAGGTTGGTCTTGTCGTTCGGGTTGAACGCGTCAAAGAGCCACGCCGGCATCGCCTGGCCGAGCTCCGGGAAGCGACCCGCGAACGTCATGACAAGTGCGAACAGCAGATAGGCCGCGCCCAGCCACAGGAACGTGCGCGAGCGGATGAACGACATCGATTCGACAGCGCCGCCGAGCGCGAACCATCCGCCGAACACGAACAGGAATTGCCAGCAGAATGGATTGAAGTACCACGAGCCGCTTGGATAGGCCGGCAGATTCCAGCCGAAATGGCGCGCGGCCAGATAGAGCAGGAATGACGCCGCCAGCGTCAAATTCGGCCGTCGCAGCATCGCCCAGAGCACCAGCGGGTACACAAGCATCAGCGCGATATAGAGCGGCAGTACGTCCATGTTGACGGGCTTGAACGCCAGAATGAGGCCCTGATAGAGCGTCTCGGCCGGGTTCTGCATGAAGCCCGCGACGTTGAATTCATTCTGCAGGTTCGGGTCGTGGTAGCGCTGCGAAAGCCAGCCGATCTCGGCAATGTAGATGACGAACAGCAACACGTGCGCGACATAGATCTGCCAGGCCCGCTTGACCAGGCGGGTGCCGCCGATCACGAAGCCGCGCTCCAGCATCATCCGCGCATAGACGAACGAAGCCGTGTAGCCGGAGATGAACACGAACAGGTCGGCCGCGTCGCTGAAGCCGAAGTTCTTCTGCGTGATCCAGTTCACGGCGTTGTTGGGGATGTGATCGAGATAGATCGCCCAGTTGGCGAACCCGCGCAGCAGATCGAGGCGATAGTCGCGTCCACGCGGCGGCAGGACAGCCCTGATTTCCATCGGTTCGTTTCCCTTCCCGAACCCGCGAATTCCACTTCGCAAGCCTGCACCGTGTCATACTAGAACACGATCCGGAAAAGTGTGTAGCGGTTTTACGAAAGGATCGCGGCCTGGAAGCCGACGCACGCGGGCACACACCCGCGGCGCGCGAGCGTGCCCATGCACGTGCGGCCCTGGGACGTATCGTCGCTGATACGGTATCCGGTTGGTTCGCGCGTGGCACCACGTGAGCGCACGGTTGATGTCGGCCGCAACTTTGTCTATTGGTTGCATAACCAAAGGTTGCGAACGGGTGATTTATCGCCGCAACGAGATTGGCGTGCAGCGCGCAAGGGCGCCACGGCAATTCCTGCGCGTCGGCATGCGGAACATCGGCATTTGGCTTGCGGTGAAATCAAAATGAAGATGTCGCGCTGCAATAGTGCTGCAGTCAAGGTCCGGTTGCATTGCCCAATCGAACTACCCATGTCCACGGATGAGGCGTTGGCCTAATTGAGACGGGCCAGGGAGCATTCGGCTGATGTCGCGCAATATCCCACGCCTTCCCGATCAAGCCGATCTCCGCTTCTGCGTCCCTGTCGCGGCACCGCTCCGCCGGCTCCCCAGCAATGACAGCAATCTGGCGTGGCCGGACCGGCGCCTCGTTTGCCCGAACGGTCCCGCTGGGCATCATCGACACAGCCTTCGCCCTGTGTGTCCCGCCGCAATTGACACGCATACCGGGCGCAGGCGCACGACCTCTTCGCAATCACGAGAGCGACGGCTGACCAGGCTTGAACTTCGCTGCAACGGGAGGCGACGATGGAGTGGATACAGGGGTACCTGAAGCAAGCGCCAGAGCTCCTGTTGTTCCTGTCGCTCGCGGTCGGCTACTGGATCGGACAGTTTCGCTACGGCAAGTTTCAGCTCGGTGGCGTTGCCGGATCGCTGCTGGCGGCCGTGGTGCTCAGCCTGTTCGGTGTATCGGTCGATAACGGGGAGAAGGCGCTGCTGTTCGCGCTCTTCATCTATGCCGTCGGCTTCGAGAGCGGTCCGCAGTTCTTCAAGTCGCTGGGCCGGCAGTCGCTGCGCGAAATCTTCCTTGCGGTGTTCACGGCGGTGGCCGGGCTTGTCACCGTTATCGTGATGGCAAAACTGTTCTCGCTCGACAAGGGCATGGCGGCGGGGCTTGCCGCCGGCGGGCTGACGCAGTCGGCGATCATCGGAACGGCGGGCGATGCGCTGTCCCGCCTCGGGCTGCCGGCGGCGGAAGCGCAGAAGCTGCAGGCCAATGTCGCGATCGGCTACGCGGTGTCCTATATCTTCGGCTCACTCGGCGCGATCATCATCTGTGTCAACCTGCTGCCGCGGTTCATGGGCCGCGAAATCCGCGACGACGCGATCAAGGCCGAGGCCGAGCGGCTGAAGGGCGCGGTCGTCTTCGGTCCGGGCGAAGCGCCGGCGATACCCGAGATCGTCGGCCGCCTCTATGAGGTGACCGGTGGTGCCGGCAAGACCGTGGCTGGGATCGAGCAATCGGCGGGAGATGCGACCATCACGGTGGAGCGTATCAAGCGCAACGGCCAGCTCGTGCCGGTCACGCCCGACGTCGCGCTGAAGCAGGGCGACGTCGTGCTGGTGGTCGGCCGGCGGGCCGGCGTCGTTGCTGCCGCGGGCGGGCTCGGCATGGAGCTCGAAAGCGAGCCGGGCATGGAGCTTGTCATGGATACGCAGGACGTGATCCTGCGCAATCCGGTCTATGCCAACAAGTCGCTGGCCGAGATCAAGCGCTCCACCACGCCGGAGCTCCGGCACGGCATCTACATCCTCGGCATCAGGCGTGCGGACGAGCCGCTCGCCTTGAGCGACCACACGGTCATGAAGGTCGGTGACGTGATCACCGTCTATGGCACCGAGCAGGACCTCAAGCGCATAATGGCGGAGGCCGGCGCACCGCTCACCACCGATATCAAGACCGACTTCGTGTTCCACGGCGCCGGCCTGGTCGTCGGTCTGTTGATCGGCCTGATCGTGGTGCGGGCCGGCTCGATTCCGCTGACGCTCGGCGCCGGCGGCGGTGCGCTGCTGTCGGGCCTTGTGTTCGGCTGGCTGCGCAGCCGGCACCAGACCATGGGCAACATGCCGGTAGCGGCCTCGCAGATCCTCAAGGATCTCGGCCTCGCCGGATTTGTCGCCGCTGTCGGGCTGCAGTCGGGCCAGCAGGCGATCCACACCATCGCAAGCAGCGGCCTCACGCTGTTTCTGATCGGCGTGGTCGTGACTCTGGTCCCGCTGATCCTGGCCATGCTGTTTGGCCGCTACGTGCTTGGTTACGACAACGCAGCCGTGTTCGCAGGAGCGCTGTCGGGATCGCGCAGCGCCAACCCGGCGTTCGGCGGCGTGCTCGACAAGGCGGGCAATTCCATCCCCACCGTTCCCTTCGCGATTACCTATGCGCTGGCGAACGTCTTTCTCACCCTGCTTGGCCCCTTGATCGTCGCGTTCGCCTGAGATCGCGCGTCGCACGCTGTATCAGAGAAGGAGAATCGAAGATGGCCAAAACGGACTATTCGAAATATTCCAAGCTGAGCCCGTTCGAGCTCAAGGACAATCTGATCGCGCTCGCCTCGAGCCACGCCGACCGCCTGATGCTCAACGCCGGACGCGGCAACCCCAACTTCCTGGCAACGGTGCCGCGCCGCGCCTTCTTCCAGCTCGGCCTGTTCGCGGTGTCGGAAGCTGAACTGTCCTTCTCCTACATGTCCGAAGGCATCGGTGGCCTGGCGCGGCTGGAGGGATTGGGCGCCCGCTTCCACACCTTCGTGGCCGACAACCGCGACAAGCCGGGCGTGGTCTTCCTCGGCAAGGCGCTGTCCTATGTCCGCGATCAGCTCGGCCTCGACGCGGACAAGTTCCTGTTCGAGATGGTGGCCGGCATACTCGGCGCCAATTATCCGGAGCCGGACCGGATGCTGAAGGTCAGCGAGCGGATCGTTCGCGAATATGTCATTCGGGAGATGGGCGCGCAGACCATGACGACCGACGAGGTGGATCTGTTCGCCGTCGAGGGCGGCACCGCCGCGATGGCCTATATCTTCAACTCGATGCGCGAGAACCGGCTGATCGCGCCCGGCGACAAGATCGCGATCGGCTCGCCGATCTTCACCCCTTATCTCGAAATACCCGAGCTCAACGACTATCAGCTCAAGGAGGTGCTGATCGAGGCCGATCCGAAGGCGGGCTGGCAATATCCCATCTCCGAGATCAGGAAGCTCGAGGATCCCGCGATCAAGGCCTTCTTCCTGGTCAACCCGAGCAACCCGCCGTCCGTCAAGATGAATGACGCCGGGCTGGAGGCGCTCGCCGAGGTCGTCAAGAAGCGGCCCGACCTGATCATCCTGACCGATGACGTGTACGGCACGTTCGCCGACGATTTCAAATCGCTGTTTGCGATCTGCCCGCAGAACACGATCCTGGTCTACTCGTTCTCGAAATATTTCGGCGCGACCGGCTGGCGGCTCGGCGTGATCGCCATGACCCGCGACAATGTCATCGACCGGACGATCACCAATCTGCCGGAGGCGGCCAAGAAGGAGCTCGATGCGCGCTATTCGTCGCTCACCACCGAGCCGCGAACGGTCAAGTTCATCGACCGACTGGTCGCCGACAGCCGTGCCGTCGCGCTCAACCACACCGCCGGCCTGTCCACCCCGCAGCAGGTGCAGATGGTGCTGTTCTCGCTGTTCAATCTGATGGACGCCCGTCAGGAGTACAAGCAGGCGGTGAAGGCCCTGATCCGGCACAGGGATGCGACGCTCTACAGCAAGCTCGGCCTGCCGCAGAAGGACGACGCCGACAGCGTCGACTACTATACGCTGGTCAGCCTCGAGGACGCCTCGCGCGATCTCTATGGCGCGGAGTTCGCCGATTGGGTGCTGAAGACGCAGAACCCGACCGAGATCCTGTTCCGCGTCGCGGACGAGACCGGCGTGGTGCTGCTGCCCGGCAGCGGCTTCGGCGTGCTGCATCCGTCCGGCCGTGCATCGCTCGCCAATCTGAACGAATATCAATACGCTGCGATCGGCACGGCGCTGCGCAAGCTCGCCGCCGAGTACTACGAGGAGTACAAGAAGGCCGGCAAGATGAGCCGCTGACGTCAGCATCCCGCGGCGATCGCGCCCGCGAGGTCCGCGGGGGGCAAGCGTAGACGAAAGGAACAGAGACGATGGCGCATTCGCTTCAACTGCATCGCTTCACGCTGGGCCTCGGCCTGGCCTTCGTCCTCGTGATGGGGCTGCTCGCACCTCCCATCGCCGCGCAGCAGCCCTCCGATGCCGCGCGGGCGCGCGTGCTCGTGCTTGGCACCGGCGGCACCATCGCAGGTCAAGCCAGCGCGCGCGCCGGCAACGCCTATGGCTCGGCCAAGGTGAGCGCGGCGGATCTCGTCGCCGCCGTTCCGGGCATGGACAAGATCGCGCAGCTCTCGGCCGAGCAGATTTCCGCGATCGGCTCGCAGGACATGAACGACAAGGTCTGGTTCGACCTCGTCAAGCGCATCCGCGCTGCGATCGACAAGAAGGAAGCCGACGGCATCGTGATCACGCACGGCACCGACACGATGGAGGAGACCGCGTTCTTCCTGCAAACCGTGCTGGCGACCGAGCTACCGATCGTGCTGGTCGGCTCGATGCGTCCCTCGACCGCGATCGGCGCCGACGGCCCCGCCAACCTCTATGAGGCCGTGAAGGTCGCGGCGGCGCCCGAGTCGCGCGGGCGCGGCGTGCTCGTGGTGCTCAATGACACCATCCACGGCGCGCGCTGGGCACAGAAGACCAACACCACCAGCGTCGAGACCTTCCGCTCGCCCGATGCCGGACCGGTCGGCTATGTCGACACCGGCTCGCTCCGCTTCCTGCAGCCCGCCGTGCCGGCCAAGACGCCGAAGCTGAAGCTGCCGGAGGCTGCACCGCTGCCGCGCGTCGACATCATCTACTCGCATGCCAACATGGATGCTGCGCCGGTGGAGGATGCGGTGAAGCGAGGTGCCAAGGGCATCGTGCTGGCGGGCGTCGGCGACGGCAACTCATCGAAGGCGGCGATCGATGCGCTCGCCGCCGCGGTCAAGCAGGGCGTCGTGGTGGTCCGGTCCAGCCGCGTCGGCTCGGGCTTCGTGAATCGCAATGTCGAGGTCAACGACGATGAGCTCGGCTTCGCCGTCTCGCTCGACCTCAACCCGCAGAAGGCGCGGGTGTTGCTGGAGCTTCTGATCGCCAACGGTATCACCGAGCCGAAGGCGGTCCAGCAGGCCTTCGTTGCGACGCAGTGATCGGAGCGCGACCTCGGTGCGATCCTCCGGAATGGCGAGTCCCTGACGGCGTGATCCTATGTTCCGGGTTGCCCGAGGGGAAGACTTCAAGGATCGACAGATCGCGCTGGGCAAGAGCCCGCACGAGCTCTGAACGGAACGTTCCAATCGCTTCAGCATTGGTTTCGCGCGAGCACTTGTGGACATCGCCTCAAGCGAGGCCACGCTCACGATGCTGTTGGTAGGTCGCATCACGGCTTGCGCGTATGATCGTGCTCGTCTCCCGCGAGCGATGGTGAATGCTGATGCCCCTCTGGACGTGTGAACAATGCGGCGCGCAATTTCCTGAAGCCGCCACACCCCCGTTGTCCTGCCCGATCTGCGAGGACGAACGGCAATATGTGAATTGGGACGGGCAGGCCTGGCTGAGCCGCGAGGAGCTGGCGCAGCGGCACCGATTGGTCTGGCGCGACGACATGGGGCTGGTCGGGATCGGTCTCGAGCCGACATTCGCGATCGGGCAGCGCGCGCTGTTGGTGCCGGATCGCGGCGGCTGCGTGATGTGGGACTGCGTGCCGCTGGCCACAGCGGAGGCGATCGCGCATGTCAAATCGCTGGGTGGCCTGAAGGCGATCGCGATCTCGCATCCGCATTATTATGGCGCAGTCGCGGACTGGAGCGCGGCGTTCGGCGACACGCCGGTCTATCTCCATGGCGACGACGCGCAATGGGTGACGCGGCCTTATCCGTCGATCGTGCCGTGGCGCGGCGACAGCTATCGCCTCTCCGACGATGTGCTCTTGCTGCGCACCGGCGGCCATTTCGCCGGCGGCACCGTGCTGCATTGGCGCGGCGGCGCCGACGGCCGCGGCGCGCTGCTCACCGGCGACATCGCGATGGTCGCGATGGACCGTCGCTCGGTGCGCTTCATGTATTCCTACCCGAACTACATCCCGCTCAATGCCGCCGCGGTGCGCGTGATCGCGCGCGCGGTCGAGCCGCTCGGCTTCGACCGCATCTACGGCGCCTGGTGGGGCAAGAATATCGCCTCCGGCGCGAAGCCGGCCTTCGACCGCTCGGTCCAGCGCTATATCGCCGCCGCTTCCGAGCGCGGCTGACTGCATCCGGGCGCCGGACCGATCGCTCCGGCACGGCTGCAAATCTTGCCAGCCGGCGCGCTCGCGCTATATCTGGGCTTTCCCACCCTCCTGGATTGCCCGAGTTCCCCCATGACCACTACTGTTTCAGCCGAATCCCAGCCGTTCCAGGCCGAGGTCGCCGAATTGCTGCACCTGATGGTGCATTCGGTTTATTCCGAGACCGATATTTTCTTGCGCGAGCTGATCTCGAACGCATCCGACGCCTGCGACAAGCTGCGCTACGAGGCGATCGCCAATCCGGCCCTGATCTCCGACGGCGCGCCGCCGGAGATCAGGATCGTCCCGGACAAGAAGGCCAACACGCTCGCCGTGGTCGATAGCGGCATCGGCATGGACCGCCAGGAGCTGATCGACAATCTCGGTACCATCGCGCGCTCCGGCACCAAGTCGTTCCTGAACAAGCTGACCGAAGCCAAGGACGGCGCCACTTTGATCGGCCAGTTCGGCGTCGGCTTCTACGCCGCCTTTATGGTTGCCGAGAAGATCGTTGTCACCAGCCGCCGCGCCGGCACTGATGAGGTGTGGGTATGGTCGTCGGAAGGCGGCAGCGGCTTTGAGATCGCGCCGGCGAGCGAGGAGGCCGCCAAGCGCGTCGCGCGCGGCACCGAGATCGTGCTGCATCTGAAAAAGGACGCGGCGAAATATCTCGAGACCTATTAGATCGAGCGCATCATCCACGAATATTCCGATCATATCCAGTTTCCGATCCTACTGGTGCCGGAGGAGGGCGAGCCGCGCCAGATCAATTCGGCGAGCGCGCTGTGGCAGCGCTCGAAGTCGGAGCTGAAGCCGGAAGACTACAAGCAGGCCTATCAGCAGATCGCGGGCGCGTTCGATGAGCCGGCGATGACGCTGCATTACCGCGCCGAAGGCCGGCAGTCCTATGCCGTGCTGTTGTTCGCACCGTCGACTAAGCCGTTCGACCTGTTCCAGGTCGAGCGCAAGGGCAAGGTCAAGCTTTATGTCCGTCGCGTCTTCATCGCCGACGACGCCGAGCTGCTGCCGGCGTACTTGCGCTTCATCCGCGGCGTGATCGACAGCGAGGACCTGCCGCTGAACATCTCGCGCGAGATGCTGCAGAACAATCCGCAGCTCGCGCAGATCCGCAAAGCCGTCACCGGTCGCGTCATCGGTGAGCTCGAGACTCTCGGTGAGAAGGAGCCCGAGACCTTCGGTAAGATCTGGGATGCGTTCGGCCCGGTGATCAAGGAGGGCCTGTGGGAGGATTTCGAGCGCCGCGACAAGCTCCTGGCGCTGTCGCGCTTCACCACCACCGCGGGCGAGAAGCGCTCGCTGAAGCAATATGTCGATGACTTCAAGCCGAACCAGACCGAGATCTATTATCTCGTCGGCGACACCCTCGAACGCCTGAAGTCGAATCCGAAGCTGGAATCGGCGCGCGCCCGCGGCATCGAGGTGTTGCTCTTGACCGATCCGGTGGATGCGTTCTGGACCTCGGCGCCGCTCGAATTCGGCGGAAAGCCGCTGAAGTCGCTGAGCCAGGGCGACGTCGATTTCGGCCTGATCCCGCTCACCGACGACAAGGACGACAAGAAGGACGACGCGGCGGCCGACGCCGCGACGACGATCGCCATCGTCAAGGATGCGCTCGGTGAGCGCGTCTCCGACGTCCGCGCCTCGCAGCGGCTGACGTCGAGCGCGTCGTGTCTGGTCGCCGGCGGCGACGGGCGCGACCGTGCGCTGGAGCGGCTGCTCGCCCAGCAGAACCGCGGCGCGGTGGCGAAGCCGATCCTCGAGATCAACCTGCGTCATCCGCTGGTCGCAGCGCTCGCGGCCGACACCGCGCAGGCGAAGGATCTGTCGCTGTTGCTGTTCGAGCAGGCGCAAATCCTCGACGGCGAAATGCCCGATGATCCCGCCGCCTTCGCCAGCCGCATGAACCAGCTCGTGCTGCGCGGCGTCGCGAAGTAGGCTGGGACTCGTAGCCAGGATGCGGCGAAGCGCAATCCGGGGCTTTTCATACCTTGACGTGCCCCGGATTTCGCTGCGCTGCATCCGGGCTACGCCGCTTTCGCTCCATGGGGGACGCTGCAAAACTGACCCCAACTTCGCCCGTATCTGCTACATCACACCTGAAACGGACCGGCGCGGTTGGGCGATGCAAACGGGCAGCGAGATTTTCTACGGCGGCATCCCGGTGTTTCGCGGCTTCACCCGCCTGATGGAGCCGGCGCTGTATGCGCCGTTGCCAGATGACTGGACCGTCGGGGTCGCCGACATCGTGGAATCCACCAAGGCGATCGCGGCGCAGCGCTACAAGGCCGTCAACATGGCCGGAGCCTCCGTGATCGCTTCTGTCACCAATGCGCTGGAGGGCCGCGAATTCCCCTTCGTGTTCGGTGGCGATGGCGCGAGCTTCGCGGGCGCGCCCGAAGATCTCGACAGAGCGCGCGCGGCGCGGGCGGCGACCGCGCGCTGGGTCCGCGACGACCTCGACCTCGTCATGCGCGTCGCGCTGGTGCCGATGGCTTCGATCCGTGCCGCGGGCGTCGATGTCCGCGTCGCGCGCTTCGGGCCCTCGGCCAATCTGTCCTATGCGATGTTCTCCGGCGGCGGACTGGCCTTCGCCGACGCCGCGATGAAGCGCGGCGAGTTCGCCGTCGATCCGGCGCCGCCGGGCACCCAGCCCGACCTGTCTGGCCTGTCCTGCCGGTTCGAGGAGATGGCATCAGTCCGCGGCGTCATCCTGTCGGTGCTCGTTGTGCCGAGGACGAGCGCCGATCCGGCCACTTGCCGCAAGGTGATCGAGGACATCGTCGTGCAGGTCGAGAGGAGCCCCGAGGCCGGACGCCCGGTCCCGGCAGGCGGTCCGCCGCTGCGTTTCCCGCCGCAGGGAATGGAATACGAAGCGCGCGCCAGGCGGCGCGGCGGCCCGCTCGCGATGCAGCGCGCCGTCGTGCTGGGTTTTGCGCTCTGGGCCTATGTGGTGTTTCGCCTCGGCATCAAGGTCGGCAAGTTCGTCCCGAAGCTCTATCTGCAGCAGGTGGTGGAGAATTCAGACTTCCGCAAATATGACGACGGCCTGCGCATGATCCTGGATTGCACGCCGGACCTCGCGGCCGAGCGTGAGCAGCGCCTCGTCGCCGCCGCGGCCCAAGGCGTCGTGCGCTATGGCCTGCACCGTCAGGACGCCGCGATGATGACCTGCTTCACACCATCGGTGATGCGCAGCGATCACGTCCATTTCATCGACGGCGCCCGCGGCGGTTACGCCTCCGCGGCGACGGTGCTGAAGAAGGGGGCGGCGTAGCTGCTCGTCTTCACCTTGCGCGCCTACGGGAGGAGGTCGCACGCGGAGCTTGAATTGCGGGGTGAGCGGCCGGCCGGCATGGCAAGTCGAAAGATTTCTGCGACTGTTATCTTTGCCCGATCAATCGCCCCAACGGGTTAGCTTGATCGTCATGACGGTCGCGAGCCCGAATGCCACCATGGCACCGCCGACCAGCGCACACAGCGTCCACGCCGGCGCGCTGGAGGCAGCCAGCCACCAGCCGCCGACGCCGACCAGCAGCAGGCGAATCGTGCCGGCGAGCACAGGGCCGCCGACCTTCGCCGCGCCTTGCGCGGAGAAATAAAGGCAGACGCCGACACCGAAGAAGCCGAAGCCGGGACCGGCGAGCGCGAAATAGGAGGAGGCCGCCGCGGTCACGCCGGGATCGCTGGTGAACAGCGCAATCCACAGCGTCGGCTTGAGCGCGACCACGAGTCCGACGAGGCCGACCACGAGTGCCGCGACCGCGCCAGCGGTCCAGGCCACTTTGCGCGCCCGCGCGACGAGGCCCGCCCCAATGGCCATGCCGACCATCGGCACGGAGGCGACGCCGACCGCAAAGGCGATCGGGATCAGGAGGAATTCCAGCCGCGATCCCATGCCGTAGCCGGCCAGCATCTCGGTGCCGAAGCCGGCCAGGA
>Ga0099824_1007025_pt1 | contig 15143 bp, 10 predicted proteins | sample SiratrowhiteBW_FD_76837 | JGI IMG/M metagenome (GOLD analysis project Ga0099824, IMG submission 76837) | Root nodule microbial communities of legume samples collected from California, USA - Siratro white BW | ecosystem: Host-associated > Plants > Roots > Nodule | place: USA: California...
ATCATGATATCATACACACTCTAGAGTTGTTATGTATTGGAGTTCACACAAAATAGGAATCAAAATCAATTTTTTATTTTTATTTTTTGTCTTCATACCTACTGTTTTAGTAAGCTTCGAATTTTTTGTACAAATTAAAATTAAAAAAAAAGGTAAATATAAAAGTAGATGTAATAAAAGTAGAAAATGAGAATGATGTTTTTATTTTATAAACAAATGGTTTAATCCTCATTTTTAGAATAAAGTAATATTTTCAGTTATGTAAGACAAAATATGGGAATCCAACCTTAAACCTTTGTCAACAATTGTACATAAATTGTCTATGTTTCATATCATAAGTCATATAGTCATAATTTTAATGTTGAAAAGTCAAAATTTTTAGTAAAAATTAAAGTCAAACTCAAATATATTTTTTTTGAATTCACACATTCATTTATAATAGTTATGAACTTTGTTTTCTTTAAATATCATATAAAAAAATTGAATACAATATTTTATTTTCACCGCTTTTTGTTTTAATGATAATTAAATTCAAAATGAAATAATATATTCCACTACAAAAAAAAAACTAGATTTACCTACAGATTACCGATAGGTTAAAATTCATAGATAATAATCCGTGGATGATGCTGAATTTACCTACGGATACAGATCCGTAGTAATAATTCGTGGATAAATTGAGTTTTTCTTGTAGTGTTCGTAACTAAAAGTGTTAGGAGTTAATCACTTATTTTTGTATTTATAATTTTTAATATATAAATATCATAAAAAAAGATATTTTTTCATTATTCATATTTGAAATTTTGATAATAGTTAAATTCAAAATAAATAATACTTTTTATAATTAAATGTGTTTGAATTCATACATTCATTTGTTGCACGTATGAGTTTATTTTTAAAGTTAAAATAATAAATTCAAAATAAAAGACAGAAAACACTGCTTTTAACTATCTTCACTTTTTATTTTGAATATAATTAAAGTTAAAAAAATAGCATTTTAAAATTAAAATTAGAAAAATCTCTATAATTGAGGAGGTCTTCAAAATATTTTCTCCTTTTTGTTTAATAAATTATATTAAAAAATTTACCACTTTAATAGCATTATAACACATGATGTAAAAAATTAATCATACTATAATTGCAGTAAAAACTTAAGAGACAAACATCTATTTAAGTAAAAGATAAATATTAGCTATTAACATTACATAAATCAAAATTGCACGTAGATTAAAATATGAAAACCAGACATCACTTTTGCCATTTTATTCTTGGATTGAATTAATACATTTTACAGTGAAATGATTCTCCAATTACATGGCATTGATGTCCAACACTTTTTTTTTTTTGCTATTTCCTATAGAACTACTTGATTTCTACGTTTATCCAAAGATAAATGTGCATAGTCTCTGTTCAAACGTTGATACTTTTTGTTTGGTAATTAATGCTTAGGAATTTCTGTTGGTTTTTCATGCTTTTGTTTTCTACGTACAATAAATATATGTTTTTGAGGCAAGTTTTGACGTTTAAACAGAAAAACAACAATATCATAACCCTTGGAATCACCCACACTTTAGCATTTTTTTCTTCCAACACATAGGTATTGCAGTTTAGGTGAAAAAAAAAAAAAAAACCTTATCTTTAAGAAAAATTACACTAACTGAGTTTCATCTTGTAATGATTATGGCTATAGAGAAAAGTGGAGTGTTGCAGATGAAGCTTCCCCAAAGTAAAATTGAAACATGTAAGGGGAAATTTACAAAGACATAAATTGATAACGATCTCCCAAAAAACAAATTTACAAAAGAAAATTTATACGAACAATATTTTTAGGAAACTTACATGCAATAAATAATTAGAAATTGTTTATATGTTTAGTTGGCACTAATAAGTTCCTTTAATATTTTCAAATATTTTTTAAAGTTATTTATTTCATAATTATTAATGATTTTAAGTTGTTAAAAAAAAGTAGAAAGCAAAGATGTGTATAAAACAGTTATTAGTGATTTCTAAATATTTAAATTATTTAATTGTCTGCAAATTTTGCTTGTGTGGTTTTGATAAATGTAATATGACACCTTATTGGTCTAAGAAATCACACAATGTAAAGTTTGAACAAGTTTAAGAAACCATAGTGGTAGGTGAAGCTCCTATACACCATTATGAAAATTCACAATAGGTTATGAAACCTATGCTTCTTAAACAAGATGAAAAGTTTATCCCTTCTCACATAAGAGAGTTTGATGAAACTATAGAGTGTATTACTTATTCTACCATTGACTATAAACTTAATTAAATTTTAAATATTTTATAAAAGATTTTAATTAAATTTTATTACAATTTTTGTTCTAGTGAGTGTTTATAATATTTTTTAGACTACTAAGTATTTGATGTTTGATTTTGCTGTTAATGGAATTATATTATTGTTATTTTCGTCTTTCTATTTCTAGTTTTTCAATCAACTCACTTTTTTTTCTTTAATTTTCTTTTGAATTTATTTTGAAAAAGGAAAAAGTGTATTGATTAATAAATTGAAATATATTAATAAGAAAACTAACCGGTAAATTGAAAACAAGAGCATAAAAAACAACACGTCACATTATTTCACTAATCACAAAATAAAAATAGAAAGCACTTACATATAAATATAAAATAGTTTAAAAACTCAACCAAACAAAATTTTATGGTAAATACTCGGTCTTTGAAAATATGCAAATTTATGAGGTAGTTAAATCTTATTTATACTATTTTTTAATTAATTAAAATTTACTTATTATAATTAAAATAAAAAATACAATTTTATATTAACTTAATTAAAGGAGGTAAATATACCATACCGAGCCAAGTTAAACTATTAACATTTTCAAATTAAATGTTAACTATCATCATACTTAAATAATTTATTGTGTAATAATTATAATTCTCTCGATTTACGTAATTAAAAATATTATTTAACCAGGAGTGACCTATTCTATGACGTCAATCATAAATAAATATTTCATTCCCATTTGTTTGGCGGGTGGGCGCGTTCTTTCTCCGCAGAGGCAGGAATGAGACAAAATCCTGGTTTTCAACAAATCTTTGTTCCTTACCCTTTGTGTCTGAGTGCTTTTTTGAGGCATTTAAGAATGTTTAACGCGATTTATGAATTGTTGCTGAACATGGAATCAAGATACTCAGTTTGGCCGGCAAAAATATAATAATAAAAATAATAATTCAAATTTTGTGGAAACAGTAAAATAATAAATTCTGGTTAGAAATCTCAGAATCTGAGGTGGCGGACAAAGATGTGTACAAATTAGTAAGACAAAATCATTTTTTTTTCATTGTCTCCATCTAAATCCAGAAAACCAATCATGATTCATCCCTATAAAACTCAACATCAGAATCGTTATTCAGACCTCTTTGGATCATTAGTCCAAAGAAGCAGTGAAAAAAACTGAGAGCAAAGTTGCTGGGACTCCAAACTATGGACCCAGGTAGTGTACATTTAAGCACAAATTTAGTTTTTCTGATAAACCAAAGTCTAAGAAAAGCATCATAAGAAATTTTTCTCCTCTTTGTATTCTTCAGGTACTGAATAATTTGAGTATTTTTCTTGTTGAATATCAGGTTCACAGTACCAATTGCAGGGATCTGATGGGATGAACTGGGACGAAGAGGGCATACGCATAATCAATCTTCTTAACGAGTGTGCCACTTTCACTGAATCAGGAAACTTCATTGGTGCAGATATTGCACTGTACCATCTCTCTCAGCTTGTTTCCCCAGATGGTGATTCAATGCAACGAGTTGCCACTTATTTCACTGAGGCACTAGCATGTTGCCAAGTGGCCAAAAATTTGCGTGGTGTACCAAAAGTTCTCCGTTTGGTGAGAAGATTATCAACTCCTGAACAACAACTTGTGAAGCAACTATTCTTTGATTTCTACCCCTTCTTGAAGGTGGCACACACGATCACAAATCAGACCATTTTAGAAGCCATGCAAGGGGAAACAGCGATCAATGTGCTTGATCTGAGTCCATATAACGCTGATCAGTGGACTAATCTCATGCAGGGTTTGAGAGAGCGGTTAACAAACACCCCATATCTGAAGATTACTGTCACAGCCATACATGAGAAGAAGGAAGTGTTGGAACGAATGGGGTGGAATCTGAAAGATGAAGCTGAAAGGTTGCACTTCCATTTGGAATTCAACCCTGTTGTGAGCAGTTTGGAGAGCCTTGACCCTGAGACATTGCCTATCAAGAAAGGTGAGCCTCTTGCAATAAGCTGTGTGCTTCAGCTTCACTCTCTTTTGGCTGCCAATGATGATGAGATGGTGAAGATGAGGGGTCAAAGGGTTTTTGCTGAGATGCTTGTAAAGCAGAAGAAGAATAAGAAGGTGAATCCAAGTCCTGACTCAGCACTCTCACCTTTTTCTCCATGTCCATCACATAAGATGGAGGGTTTTCTGAATGGTCTGTGGAGGCTCCAACCCAAAGTGATGGTGGTCACTGAGCAAGAGTCAAATGCTAATGGGCCTAGTTTGACAGAAAGGGTGTACAAAGCTTTGAACTTTTACAGTGCACTGTTTGATTGCTTGGAAGCTTCCACTTCTAGAACATTGGTGGGGAGAAGCCTATTGGAGAAGATGCTGCTTGGTGAAGAGATCAAGAACATTGTTGCAAGTGAAGGGGTTGAGAGAAAGGAGAGGCATGAGAAACTTGAAACATGGATTCCAAGGCTTGAACTAGCTGGATTTGGAAAGGGACATATCAGCAACAATGGGATTTGGCTGGCAACAAAGTTGTTGCAAAGCTATGTACCAGGTTACCACATCCATCAGAAGAACGAGTTCTTGTTTATTTGCTGGAAGAAAATTCCTCTCTTTTCAATTTCAGCATGGAAGTTTTAGAAGGTATGTTCTGAGTGTATATACCTTACTAACACATTATTTAACACAATCTTTATTATTTTTATTAGGTGATGATAATAACAATGAAGAATGTATTGAATAGTGTGTTAAAAGGATTGTATTTTTAGTTTTATGTTAAAATATTTGAATGATACAGTGGTGTGGAAATATATATTTTTATTGGGTAAATATTATGCAAGTCTGATCAAATATCTCAAGCTGACTTTTTAATTAACTAGATTGGCAGTATCCCTTAATATAGATCTGTTCAAGAAAAGTAGATCTGGTGTTCTTAGCAGTTTTCGTCGTTGCACAGTTTTCATCGGTGCAAACTGATAAGGTATCATTTTACTCAAAAGCATTAGTTATGATTTTCTTGTACCGCAATTAATAGTAAATTTATTATTTTAATTATGATTTATGTAATTAGATTTTTTTAATCATAACTAATATTTATGTTAATTTTATATTTTTAGTTTCTGTAGACAGCATAGTGACTATATACTATCTAAGGAATTATCTTTTGAGACTCAATTGAAGAAAACATCTCAACAATATCAAATGAAATGAGGATGAAGGTGTATGAAGAGTCTCATGCAAATAATATAGATGAGACGGTCTAATAATAGATTTGAAGAAAGCATCTACTACTCGAAGTGATGAGCAAATGTTGAAGTTGCTTTTTTGAATCAACACAGAAAAGTGAAAGAATTAGAAAATAAAATCTACAATATCTCAGAAACAGGCTTGGAAGCAAGTCATCTGCAAAAATAAGAAGAAGCAAAGGTTGTGATCAAACTAAAAACAAAATTCAAGAATTCTGGAAAGTTGGAAACTAGAAATATATGAACAATATCCTAAACATAATATAACTCTAAAATTCTTAGAGCAATTAAATCTATAAAAAGATACAAATTTTAATGGAGAAGTTGAAGTTCCACACTAGAACACCTTTCGATATCACAATTTCTTTAGTTTTCTTATTTTTTTCATTGTAGTTCTTTCGTTTCGTCTTCACATAAAAGACTAAACTCTTTTAAATTGATTCTCTTGTAATTTTGCAATGAGTTCTTAGCTTTTTGTTCAATAAAGTTTTGTCTTAGATAATCTGTAATAATTTGTGTTTTGCTGATAGTATTTTTGAGATATAGTTTTGTAAAAATAAAATTGTCTTTAAACGTGTTTGTTGAGCATTCAATTGTTTTTCTTTAATTAAAATTATAGATTAATTTACTTAACTCTAATTAATCTTTTGTTCATTTAGTTTAAGAACTAAAAGATCAACATATTACAAATAGAGGCTCAAAGACAAGTAAGATACTAAATACATATATAAACCCTTATTTTGTAGATAATATTATATTAAATCTGATTAAGGCTTATTTCAAGTTCAACTTTATGTATAAATTGAAAAAATAATAATCTTAATATAATCAACAAAAATTCTTAAATGAACTTGAAAGTAAAAAGTCCATTCAATCTTTATTTTTATCTCTAACTTTTACTTTTTTTTTTTAATTTCTTGTATATGAATTGTGAACATTTATTAATCGAAATTATTATTAGATTTGTTGAGAAACAACTTGAGATTAACTAATGTATTTATATTATTATTTCTTTATCATTAAACAGTATAATAGACTGTCCATACTGAAATTATTTTAACTTAAACTTGAAAACGACACTTGAGATTAACCCAAAGAAATCACAAAATGGATTCGGTATTATTGGTGTAGTACAAGAATCAAGATAATGCAAGACCAAGTTACAGAGATTATTGATGCAATTGTAACTAGCCCAACTCGATTGCCAGCAAGTCCATTTTGTTTTAGAAATTAGTAACTGTTACAACTTTTGGGCCAAACAGAAAATTTGCAGGTTGAATGGATGACGTAGCTGCTGAACCAACGAAGTCAAACACCGTAAAGACAGGTCGTTTTATAACTTTTAATTGACAGAAAACGGAAACTGTTCCATAAGTTCAACTTCATAAATTTAATTAAATACAAATTTTCTAATATATTAGGAAAATTGAGTTTATATTTTGATTTTATAATTTTTTTGGAAATTCTTCAGTTTTAATATGATCCTTAAGAACAAAATCGTCAAAAAGAAAATAGTTATTTCCAGTGGAGAAAGTTAATTCCATCCTATTGTCACGCCACTAATCAGTGCTTATTATTAAAACATTAAACATCTATGTGTTTTCTTATCCGAGTCAATTATCCAAAGCCAAACAATACATTTTGTCAAAATTTTCTTTGGTTTTTCCGCAACAGATTGTGGCATATACCTTACTCACATACCCACCAACGAACATTCAAGACTTTTATTACAAACTTTATTTATATATTTTCTTCTAAATCCCAACCCCTGTTTTCCCTGTTTCAATTGCAAGTATAAATCTTTCAGGGTAAACAAACCACTGCATTATTCATTTATTGTGTTTTGTTATGGGGTATACCAAATTTGGAACCAAACCAACCTAACTCATGAACTAACAAGAAGGGCAGGTGCAAGATATAAGAAACATAAGCGCACAAGTTATTACGTAATCCACATTGCCACTAGTGGTTATGTATTGTTCAGATTATAGGCTTTGTGTGTGGTAGCTTCATCTCATACACTTCTTGAATATATATTATTTGGGAAGTAACCTAGTGCCCCATATACCTATGTTTTCCACAACACATGGCAAGTTTTCACTCAAAAATCAGATGAAACTCATCCTCATATTGCCACAATGACACCTTCTCTTCCCTTTTCAGAAATTCATCTGCTTCAAATTATTTAGTTTTGCTTAATATTGGGTCAAGAATATTACTTTTTTATGATACAGAGAGTAGAGAGATTACAACTATAAAAAGTCAAAGACCCCATAAAAAATTGGATTAAGAGGTCGTTGTTCCTTATAAGGAGAAGCATTCAACTTACTAGTTGACAGTTACCAGTTCCTTATGTTATCTAAACTGAGGAAGAGACTGCATGTGCTGCATCATGGGAAAATAACCTCAACTAATTGGTTCTGATTACAATTTTCTCTGGAAAGTTTTCAATTTTACACAAGCATATAGAAATATAAATCAAAATATTAAATATGAATATGTAGGAGCAAAAAATGTTTCTTGTATAAAGCATATACAAAAGAACAAGAATTTATGTAGTTGGTGAAATTCCAAGAAGATTGGCTCATTGCAATACTTTGAATAAATTGTACCCAATTAGTTAATAGAACTTATCCATTAATCTAGCACAAACAAAAAACATTCTCTAATTAATCAGTGCAGTTTTCTTCCAACTAATCCCACTCTAGAAAAGTAGGTCAAATTTATCTATAAGTATAGAGCATTGGCTCGTTATTTGGCACTCACTACAAAATCTCTCTATCAGCTTCCTAACTTTTACCCTTCTTGTGCTTTTCTCACAACACAAACTCAAACATCAAAATGTTTCCTCAAACACCATGTATCTCACTTTTCATTGTCCTCTCTTCACTAGTCTTATGTCATGGCTATTACATAGAAGAGTCACTTTATAAGACAAACTATAAACACTACCCCATGCATGGTGGCAGATTCATGAAGAGAAGACATGATCATTTTGGTCTTAGAACAAGGGCTAATAGAGTCACCCCTCTTTCTTCTAGGCCCCGTGGAACAGTTAATGTTGATGACTTTGGAGCCGAGGCAGATGGAAGAGATAATACCGAGGTAACATACCATGTTATCAATAAAAAGAGAAAAAAAATTTCATACGTAACTTTAGTTCATTCTCAATCTCTTTCATCCTTCTGTTATCTTTTCTTCTTGCTCTTCAGGCATTTGGAAAGGCATGGAGTGAAGCATGTTCAAGAGGGGCAACCCTTGTGGTACCAGAAAATAGGATCTATCGTCTTAAGCCAATCACATTTTCTGGTCCATGTCGACCCAACACTGCCTTTATGGTGAGATACATTTTCTGTTCTTCAGGTAAGTACTGATTGATAGTGAGAAATTAACCAACTTTTGTGTTTTCTGAATTCAACATGAAGCTCTATGGCACAATCGAGGCATGGACTCAAATGTCGGCATACCAAGAAGATAGACAACGCTGGATTATGTTTGATAGTGTTTCAAATTTCAGAGTTGGTGGTGGTGGCACGTTCAATGGCAAAGGAAAAAAGTGGTGGCAAAACTCCTGCAAAGCTAACACTAACCTTGTGAGTCATTGAACTTGTCTCTCTTCCAATGTTTATATTGCATTTGTTATTGTAATGATGAATACTGACATGTTTCTTTCCTCTTCTTGCATTAATTCACAGCCATGCAACGACGAACCAAGACCAAAGGTAAAATAGTATTCTTGGTACTATATAGTTTTACAAGGAAATGCAATTCCTAACTTTTACTTTTTCATGGAAAATTTTTGTTACGTAGGCTGTGACTTTCTTTCAATGCAAAAATTTGGAAGTGAGAAACCTGATGTTTAAAGATGCACAGCAAATGCACGTAAGTTTTGAAGGATGCTTCAATGTTATTGCTTCGAATCTGATCATCAGAGCACCCGGGGACAGCCCCAACACTGATGGAATTCATGTTGCAGACACACAAAATATTGAGATAAGCAATGCTGATATTGGGACAGGTAGGAACCAAATTATGTGTATGTGTATGCAAAATTAAAAAAAATGGCTATAGTTAAACGTTTGAAATTTTGCAACTTTCTTTGTTGAAGGTGATGATTGTATTTCGATAATAACTGGGTCACAAAACGTTCGAGCAACAGATATCACCTGCGGGCCTGGACACGGAATAAGGTTGATTTTAGGATACATGAATATGTTATACCACATAGAAGTTGTTTGGATCAATTTTACTAAATTTTGTACGAAATGAAATGTTTGTTTTGTAGCATTGGTAGCTTGGGAGCAGATAACTCAGAAGCTGAAGTGTCCAATGTGGTAGTGAACAGAGCAACTTTAACAGGAACCACTAATGGAGTGAGAATAAAGACTTGGCAGGTGAAAGTTCGTTTTGTGATTTGAAATTTAGCTTATTACTTATTAGGAACTTCATAATTAACTTCTGAGACAGTTGAAAGATTAGAGACAATGGAGGTTAACAAATTAGAATAAAACTATAAAAAAGAGGAATCTCAACTTATGGAATAAGGTGGCTAAACATGGGGAAGTTGACTAATGATTCAAGAATTTTGACAAATAGTGCATCCAGTGTTGACAAATTTCCACTTTGTTGCTTCTTGTCTTCTTGACCACCCTTTGATTTGAACTAACCAACCATGGAACATGTTTTTTCAAAGTAGTTTTTCTTCTAATTGGCTCAACAAAATGCTTTGAACACAACATAAGTCATAATTTTTAATGTCAAAGTCATTGATAATTTTCTATATTTCACGTGAGATTCTTCATTCTCGTTTACATTGAGCTTAATATGGCAGTGAAGCACTAAAAGCCTAAAATAAATATTATTCATTTACAACAATTATTACGTGGGAAAATTTCTGTTTATTGTATGTTAATTTTGATTGGGATACCTACTTCATATCCTTTGATTCTATCTCAGGGAGGCTCTGGTTATGCAAGAAACATCAAGTTTTTGAACATAATGATGCAAAATGTGACAAATCCCATAATCATAGATCAATACTACTGTGACCAAACTAAGCCATGTCATGAGCAGGTAACAAGTTTTCAATCTCCATCAAAATTCAAAGAGAGCAACTCTTTTTCTCCCTTAAATGTATTGTGATCATAACATGTTTGTTGAAATTTCATGCAGGACTCAGCTGTGCAATTAAGCAATGTTTTATACCAAAACATAAGAGGAACGAGTGCCTCAGAAGTGGCTATCAAATTTGACTGCAGCAGAGCAGTCCCATGCAGCCAAATCTACCTGCAGGATGTGATTTTACAGCCACAAGGCAGAGGTGGCACCATTGCTACATGTGAAAATGTTAGATATGTCAACAGAGGAAAGTTTTTTCCTCAATGCACTCCATGAAAACAGATTCAACAATTGAAAAAGCTAGTGGTTAAAAAATTCCAAGTGTGGTTATATAGGTTGGTGTAATTGACGACTAGCTCTGCTGACTTTTTTGGCAGCTACTACTTTTAACGATAGTTTGGCAATGAATAGAGGAGAAAATGGTGCAAAAGGGTTAAACAATGTAACTATATATAATAAAGAAGAAATCCATGTTCAATGTTATAATCGTATCAACTACTACCTGTTACCATTGCATGAGATTTGAGAGTCCATTTTGTTTTCAACTACCTTAACTAACTTCAACTAGTTTCGAATGTTAGACTTTACTATTTGAACTTTGAAACAGTGGTCAACTTTTGGGATACAAATTGAAACAATTTCTTCTTCCTTGGAAGTAGGTTGGCTAAGTCTCAAGTAGTTCCTTAGAATATTATATGCTGGTCTAAGCGACCTTTAATATGATTTGCTCCAAACAAAGTCATTAAAAGATATTTCAAAAATTCATCCAAAAATTGCCTGCAATTTTCTTAGGCTCACATGTAGGACATTCCTCTGTCAACAAGTGGCTGTACCTGGTTATAATGACTTGAAAAACATAGGCATAACGTAGTATAGACTTTTTCACAGCAAATTTATGGTGGTGAAAGATATAAGAACTGTTATGATGATGGGAAAAATATAAGAAGGATTGAAAGAAAATTAGGAGACAATATTATTAATGTAATGGAAAGATAAAAAGAATTACAAAATCTAGCGTAGAAAAAGGAGTAAATATATTTATCAGTGTTAAAAACCATTATTGAATAAAAAAAATCAGACTGCATGTATAATGCCACATAGGTGAAAATTATGTATCCTTTACTAATACAAGCCAATGACAAATTTTCCACAACACTTATAACACAACACGGGATAAGTTACATAGCAAGTCTTCAGTCACTAGTCTATGATGAAGCTAGTAGGAAATTTTGCATAAAACTACAGTTCACACCCCAATTCCTTCTGAAAGCCCTGTAGGCAAAGAACGGAACAGCACATTGTCATAAAGAAGGCCAGCTATGGTGCCACCAATCAAGGGTCCAACCCAATACACTGCTTGGTTCCTGAAAGAGCCTGCAATGGTTGCAGAGCCAAAAGCACATGCAGGGTTCACTGACCCACCAGAGAATGGACCTGCGGCCAAGACACCTGCCCCAGCCACGAAGCCAACTACAAGTATCCCTGTGGCACTCATTGGACCACGCCTAGGGTCCCTGGCTGCATACACTGTGTACACCAAAACAAATGTCAGAATACCCTCCAACACTGATGCTCCAAACCCTGTCATCTCTTCTGCAATGCTGTAGGTTGGAACATGCTGAAAATACATAAATAGAAGAGAAAGGAGTAAATAAGACTCACATGTTCAAGCCATAATACACAACGAAAATAGGTTATCATTTTGGTAATCATTATGTTCAATTTCCTGACATGTATAGGTGAAGTGTGTAATTCAAAAGACATTTTTTTATATCTAACAATTCTAACACAGTTTTAACACAATTTTAAAAGGGACTAATATAATAATTGTGATATCAGTGTCCGTCATTGTCCGTGCTTTATAGGTTAGGTGAGTGAAGGATGAGAAACATACCATGCCAACAACAATGACCCTTAGAACAAGGCAAGCCATAACAGAGGCTATGAGTTGAGCGACCCAGTAAAAGAGGGCAGTTGGTACACTAACGTGACCTCCCACTGCCATTGCAAAGGTCACTGCCGGGTTGACGTGTCCACCTGAGATGTCCCATGCAATATACAAAACACAAGACAAAGCAAAAGCACTCGCAATGGCAACCACAACCAGACTTGTTGGGTTCAGTGAAGCATCAGGCATCAACTTCCCTGTCATTTCTCCAACACCATTTAATCAAACCACAAAAAAATGAAAAAAAGAAAAATCTCAGGTTAAGATGATGTAGGCCTATTAGTTTCCTACATGGAGGGACATTAATGAAAGGATTCATAGGGTGTATGTTGTGAAGATAAACATGAACACTTCTTGTTTTGCATTTCAAATGACTTACACTCTTTGAGCAATTAACCATGCACACAAAATGCAGAAATTCAAGTACAGTAACCAATTTCAGAGACATATTCTAGACGGGAAACTATTTATCCTTTAAGAAGATAAACTACATTAGACAAAACTAACTCTCTCCTTGAAAACAACAAAAACACAAGGATGTTTTTTTATTACAATCATCACTATTAGATAAAAAAGAAGAAAAAATAACTGAATGAAATTAAAAGGCAAAACAAATAAGGACATGTAGCTTAAAAAAGGTCTTGATTTGCACTAAAAAGAGAACTACCCTTGCGTTGTTTAATTAATGTTGACAATGCTCAATATATAAACGTGTAATACTGTCTAACATAAAACATGCAATTGCAACCTGAATCCTTTTCATGCGTAACATATTCCAAGAAAAAAACCACCTTCATGGCTTTAGAAATTGATCTAGTTCCCTTTTTATCTTCTTTTTGGAAGTTCTTTGTGGTTGTGAACTATGATTATGCATGGATTTTATGTGGAAAACAAGAGCGAACAGAAAGATACACGTTTACTTATGATGTATTAATGCATATGGGAAGGAAAGGCAAAGAGGGTACTGACTTGAGGACATTCCAGAGCCAACAACGAGAAAGACGTAGAAGAAAGTGGAGATAAACTCAGAGAGATAAGAGCGAAGTGCATGGCGGGTGATGGATTCATGAAAACGGGAAGTGACAATGACAGAAGATGGAGCCATTGTGATTGCAGAGACACTGAGAAAACTGTATCAAGAGAGAAACGGAGACAGAGAAATGAACAAGTTACGTTACATGTTACATAAATAAGCATGCAGTTGGAAATGCTTCTTAAGAAAAAGACAAGCCGTTTCCCAAACGAGGTTTTTCATTTCAAAAAACTAACTGTCTATAACTGCCAACCGATGTGGCCCCTGATCTGAGATCATCTTTTTGTTCGTGTCATTAACTGTTACATGTTATTCTTTTTTTTTATTTGAAGAATGTTTAGTCATCTTAAAAAAACTGAATATTTATTTGAATTGAATAAGCATGCACTTAAAAGTAAAACATTGTATAGTATTCAGAAATCTTTTTAAAATTTTAAGTTATTGAACTGTAAAACTGTTTTATATTAAAAAAACTAAACATATATGTGTCCTAACAAATATTATTAAGAATTTAATTAGAATGTTTCATTTAATTAGAAGGCTTGAGACAATAATACTCAATATTAACCACAATGCAATTACTTATATTTGAAAAAAAATTTATTTTTATTTATTGAACAATCATATATAATAAATAACAAAAATAATATAAAACTTGTTTGTAGAAAACCCTAACTCAAAAAAAAAAAAACACAATGCAATTATTTATATCTAAAACAAAAAAAAAACTGAAACTGGAAGAGAAAGTTCTACTATTAGCGGAATTGAAATTGAGAAAAAGTTTGAATGAGCATATAAATGGAATTGTTTTACAGAATGACAATTATACATATAAATAAAAAATCATACAAAATTTATAAATACTCAAAAAATCAAAAATAATTCATTAAAATATGCATGATTTTTAATATTGACTGTTTTTTTTTTTTACTTTTTCTTAAAATTTCATTTAAATATCACTGATTTAATTGCATTCCTAAAAGAATTTATATAGTCTTGATTGAATATTATAAGATATTTTTACATTTAAAAATATTAATCCAATAACACAATACTTTTCATTGAAAAATTATTATTTTTAAATTTCAGCTGAGTATATTCTTTATTGTTGGTTTAAACATTTTAATGAATTTAGTTTGACCTTACTAATGAACCAAAATAAGCTAATTAACATAATTAGTATATTAATAAGTTTTTCTATGTTATTTGTCCATATTAGTGATGAGAAATTGTTCGGATATATATTTATTCTATTCTATCCAAGCAGCAGCAGAAGATATTTTTAAAGTGTATATACAGAGATGTTGAACTGTGTGTTTGCAATTTTAATTGGTTGGGATAAAACATGTGGCCAGATAAAAACAAATCAATCTCTCAGTAATATCTATATCTATCTATCTATATATATATATATATATATATATATTATTCTATTGAATCTAATAATGAGGGAATATTCTACGGCAATTTGGCAAATGGGTTGAAGGTGCAATGTACATCGCAGGAAGGTGCAATGGGACCGAGCAATTGGTAAGATATATATG
>Ga0099824_1007029_pt1 | contig 15132 bp, 10 predicted proteins | sample SiratrowhiteBW_FD_76837 | JGI IMG/M metagenome (GOLD analysis project Ga0099824, IMG submission 76837) | Root nodule microbial communities of legume samples collected from California, USA - Siratro white BW | ecosystem: Host-associated > Plants > Roots > Nodule | place: USA: California...
AAAAAAAAAAAAAAAATAAAAAAAAAAAAAAAAAAGATACAATAAAAAAAAAAGAATAAAATAAAAAAAAAAAAAAAAAAAAAAAAAAAAAAAAAAAAAAAAAAAAAAAAAAAAAAAAAAAAAAAAAAAAAAAAACTTCCTACCACCGCCAATTTATTTGACGAAGTACGTGTATATTTTCTCTATTAATATTTTTCTTTTTAATTTATTTGTTTAGGTATGTATGGTTGTGTATAATTAGGTACGATTTCGACTTAAATAGTTATAAATAATTTAGGAGTTAGGATTAAAAGGGTGAATATAGAAGTATAACTTTACATAAATATATAAAATTAAGATAGTAAATTTGAAGCTAGATTTTTCTTTTTTATGTCTTTTATTTTTAGTCTCTTTAAATTCAGTTACTAAATTATTATAATAATGCATGGACATTTTGTAGTATACAAAAAACAATTGTAAGCAACATAATTAGAAAATTAAAAAAAAAATAAAATAGGTAACAATCGAAAAGAGAATAGTAAGTTTAACACAATTTAAGCATTTTAAATATGTTTTATTGTTTATAAAGGAACAAACTATTATTCTAAAAGAGGTTGAAACCTCCATTCGATCTAAAAACTTATAAAAGTTTCAAGAGTTTAAGACAAATAATATTTAACTAATTTTGAATGTTGTAAGGTCAATGAAAGAAAGAAGGAAGATGAAAGAAAAAAATAGTCAAAGCATTTATTAAACAATTAGATGAAAAAGAGTCCAAGTACTACAATTTTTTCAATTATGTATCGGTTCTCACCGTCAAAAAAATCTAACACACATAAATTTAACCTCAAGAATAAAAAATACTTAGCAACTACTTCAACGTATATATAATTTGAATTATAAGATATATGTAGATAGTGGTATACAAACCAAGTAGTTCTTCAATGTTATAGGGTAAGGTTATTTGAACTAAAGTGAAGTTTATAAACAATTTTTGGCTGTAATAAATGTTTTAAATTTATTCATAATGTATTATAGAATCGAGGATTCAAAAAAAAAAATTGATACTACTTTTTCATAAAGAATATTTACTGTAAGTAGAGATTCGTAGAAGGCTAAACCATGGGGTCAATGTCTTGTTAGCCTCACATTTCACTTTTTAGTTTCATGCAATACTTAAATAAAAGTATGGTAATTAGTATCATAATTTGACGACCAATTAAGTAATCTCAAGAATAGTAAGGCTTAATTTTGGGTATAGTATTTTCTTTGTATTGAAAAAAATTACCATATATTAAAAAATATAGAACAACTATATATATATATATATATATATATATATTTTCTATCTCTCAAAATTCTTAGACAACTCTCAATTAAATTCTATCAGTTTAAATTCTAATAATTTTGAAATTGTTAAGATTAAAATGTGTAATTATAATTTTGAATCAATTTAAATTAAGTAATAAATTAATCAACACCATGACAAGAATGATAGTTATTTAACATCAACATGTTCAAAAGAAATTGAAATACGGTGAAAGACCATCATGTAAAAGAAATTTTGTGGGTGTATACTACTTATTTTCATAGCCAAAAACTAAAATTCTGTAACATATTCAAAGGACCTAAACTGTTAATCACTTTAATTATTCCTTCTGGCTTTTAAACATCTCTTCTGATCCAAACTATACAATAAAAAAAAAAAAATACTATTTGTACTGTGTTCTGCAATCATGGCTGCCACAATAAATGAAGAAGCTAACAGCGATCTAATACTTCTTTAAGAATAAATTACAAATCAAAGCACAAGGTATGTTTTCCTATATCAAGTTTTATATAATAAAATAATTAACCGTGGGACATCAGAGTATATAATTCACACACAGGAAAATCTGTAACCTAGTGTCGTGCACGAAAGCAGCACAGGAGTGGAAGAATCAAGATCATGCTTGCCCTTTATATAAGCTCCTTTCTTGTAATAAAAAAATGCAAAAGATTAAAACTTAACAATGAAGCAAAACATAAAATATTGGGTAGTGTGATATTATTGTAATTGATATCCACTGCAGAATGGCTCGCGGTGCAACTAGCCTACAATCTCTGCAACGGTGCTGTATGATAAGTGATGGTCATAATTTTGCATGCTAACATTGTTCCTGCAAATGGATATGTGGCATTTCTTAGCCTAATCTATTATACAAGATTATGTAAAACTTTAGAGAATAGCATCTTTTCTCTAAGGTGCCTCCAACCTTTATCTAGATTTCTGTGGGCAAATATTAACTACTGGTAGTGTTTGAATTTTGGTTAGGAATGCTTAGTCAATCTTTTTTCTTTTGGTTATTACAATTTAACAATTTAGTTGAAATATATTAATATATAGCATATTTTTTTAATGTTTTATAATCATAGACTTTCCTATAATTAAAAGTTATAATTTTTTATAATATTTTTCAAAAAAATTATGGTAATGATGTATAAAAAAGAAACTGAATTTTCACTGTACGAAAAAGGTTTGAGTGTAGAAATTTTGTGACTGTGGGGGAATCCGCACATAGTAAAAAACAATCTAAGCCAACGTAGTATTGATTTGTCCACGACAAGATATTCATGGAAAACGAACTTATTGTCGTGAGGGCCCGTTGGTCTGAGTGATTAGATTATGAATTTGATACCCATACGTTTTTTTATTGTTCTTAAAGGTTCTAGGGTGTAATTTATGCAATATTAATTTAATTGGTTTTACTGTGTGGGAAAGCATCAAATGATTTTAATGTAATTATTTTAAAATTGACAAACTTATATGGTTGATTAGATAAAGAATATATAATTTTTAAGACAGCTAGTTAATATAAAATTAATAACAACAACTTTTTATTTTGTCAAAAAGAGGATCAAGCCCCTTCTCATAAACTCAAATGTCATTGGTACTACTTTTTATATATGCATAACCAATATAAAAAGAAAATATTCATACAATCAATGAATTTAATATTTATTCTCTTAAACCAAAATAATATAAATGCTTAAATAATTATAGTCCCGACTTCTATAATTAATATGCAGATGCTATGAGGAATTAATTTCTGATGGCGACAAATAAGACAAAAAATCAAATAATGTTGCTAGTTTTAAAGAGTATTTTTTTTTATATATTTATAGTTTTACTGTAAAGCATTTTAAACATTTAAAAAAAATATACGAGAATTTAAATTTCGCGTATATAAAATTAATTTTTAAAATAATAATTTTAAAATTAATATTTTTTCATAAATTGTCAGTGAAAAAAAATTGTGTACTACTACACTGACACTGTAAGAAAATTAGAGTAAAAAGATAATGATCTTTTCTGGGATTTGTTTACCTAATTAATACATTTTTAGTTATTTTTAGTTTTTATTTTCCATAATAGTACTTTTATTTTTTATTTTCCTTAATAGCGTTCTTTATTCTTTAATTTTTTAAATAACACTTTTTTTAATAGTTATTATGTGATTATTAGTTTATTAAAATTAAGATAAAAAATAATGTAAAGATAATTAAATTCAAATTAAAAAAAGAATACAAAGAAAATAAAATTAAATATTTTATAGGCTTTTAAACTAATTAATTATAATAGGAAAAATGATAAATTATTTATTTTATATTTATAATAAATTTAAATTTTTGCATAATAAATCATATTAAAATAAATTATAATAATTTGTGATTGTATTTTTATATTAAAATTGATATTGGAAGAAAAAATTATAATAAATTATAAAATTGTTATTTTAATTAAAATTTGTATCTTTAGTTTGTTTAAAAAATATCTAAATAATTAATGGTAAAAATCAAATAAAAATTTGATAAAGATAAAATTTGATTTTTGATAAAGATAGAATTTGGTTTTTGATAAAGATGAAATTTGATATTTTATTAAAGATATCATTTAATTTTTTTATAAGGATAAAATTTGATTTTCAATAAATATGTAGTTGATTTTTTTATAAAGATAAAATTTGATTTTTGATAAATATAAAATTTATGTTTCATTTCATACAAATTATTTGGTATACCATTAACTAAACTATTTAGTGAATATATGATTGTCATTTATTTTTCTCTTTATGTTCAAATGTGTATTGCATCATTTCAATAATTAACAATTTTTAAGTAATAAACATAACATTTAAAAGCAATTCATAAATAAATTAATTTTTATTTAAAATTTTTAAACCATTTAATTAATATTTATTTGCAAAAATACTTTAGGAATTTTATTTTATTTTTGTTATTAATTATTTAGATATATTTCTAACAAATGAAAAATATAAATTTTAATTCAAATAACAATTTTAAATTTATTATAATTTTTTCTTTCAATATCAATTTTTAATACAAAAATACAACTAGTAAATTATTATAATAAAATACAATCACAAAATCATAATATAATAATAATAATTATTATTATTATTATTATTATAATTAATATACTGAATATTAATTAAAGAATAAAAAAATAAAAAAGTAATATTTTAAGAATTAAAAAATAAAGAGTGTTATTAAAGAAAATAAAAAGTAAAAAATATTAGTGTGGGAAATAAAACTAATTAAGTAAAAAAAAATGCTTTTATAGAACAAAGGCTATCGTTTTCCAAATTTTGGCTTTTTGTTGGTATTCTTCGAAAATGAGACAAGCTTAGTTCGATATATGTTTGAATATTAAATAGCGTGGGTGGAGATGATCATAGTACTCTCGTACCTAAACGTCAATGCATCATTAATGCAACTGATCAAACATTTTCCCAAGCAACAATCTCCTTCATCATAAACTAACGTTGTTCAATCCCCTCAGAAACCAGTTTTTCGAGACCAAAATTTCCAACCACAATGGCCATCACCCCTCACTTTCTTGTTATACCATATCCAGTTCTAGGCCATGTGAATCCCCTTATCCACCTCTCTCAGATTCTGGCCAAACATGGCTGTAGCATCACTTTTCTCAACACAGAGTTCAGCCACAAACGGTTGAACACCACTGGTGCTGGCCTTGACAACCTCAAGGGATCAGGGATAAAGTTTGTGACACTCCCAGATGGGTTAGGCCCTGAAGATGATAGAACTGACCAGAAGAAAGTTGTTTCTTCAATCAAAACCAACATGCCCTCCATGCTTCCCAAGCTCATACAAGATATCAACGCTTCAGATGTAAACAACAAGATCACTTGTATGGTTGTCACGTTGAGTATGACTTGGGCCTTGAAAGTTGGCCAAAGTTTGGGAATCAAAGGGACTATTCTATGGCCTGCATCAGCAACTTCTCTGGCCTTGTGTGATTGCATCCCAAGGCTGATTCATGATGGGGTTATAGATTCATATGGTAAGAGTAATAACATTTACACATACTTGTTATACATTATAGTACTTATTATGTCAATTTTTGAGAGATTACTATCATATACTATAAGGAGCGGTTTCATGGTTTTGTGATTTTGGCATTGAAGGAGTCCCTGGTAGAAGACAGAAAATTCAACTCTCTCCAAATATGCCTTTGATGGACACAGAAAACTTTCCATGGCGTGGCCACGACAAGTTACACTTTGATCATCTTGTGCAGGAGATGCAGACCATGAAGTTAGGAGAATGGTGGCTTTGCAACACAACTTATAATCTTGAGCCTGCAGCGTTTTCCATATCACCAAGGCTCCTTCCGATTGGTCCACTGATGGCAAGTGACAGCAACAGAAGTTCATTCTGGGAAGAAGACACAGCTTGTTTGGAGTGGTTAGATCAGCAACAACCTCAATCTGTTGTGTATGTTTCCTTTGGAAGTATGGCTGTAATGGACCCCAACCAATTTAATGAATTAGCCCTTGGAATTGATCTCCTTGACAAGCCTTTTATTTGGGTGGTACGTCCGAATGACAACAAGGTAAATGTTAATGCATACCCTCGTGATTTTCATGGAAAGAGAGGTAGAACTGTGGGTTGGGCACCACAGAAGAAGATACTGAACCACCCTGCATTGGCTTGCTTCATTAGTCACTGTGGTTGGAATTCTACTGTAGAAGGTTTATGTGGTGGCACACCCTTCTTGTGCTGGCCATTTGCCAAGGATCAACTCGTTAACAAGTCATACATTTGTGACGTGTGGAAGGTTGGGGTTGGATTAGAGAAGGATGAAAATGGAGTGATATCGAAAGAAGAGATAAAGATTAAGGTGGAGCAATTACTTGGTGATGAAGACATAAAAGCAAGATCATTGAGAATGAAGGAATTGACCATGAATAACATGTCCAAAGGTGGCCAGTCTTCAAAAAATCTAGAAATGTTTATCAAGTGGGCACAGTAATAATAGTTTGGATTGGAAGTTGTTATTTAATTTTACTGTTATCTGAATGTTTGAAATTTATCTCGTACACATATTTATGTACTAGACAACTTAATTTATGAAAATTGAAAATGTTAGGAGCTGTCGTATACATCCCATTTGTTTTATGAAGTTCGTTCAATGAATCATGTGTCCCCTTCCTTCATTATTACTAACCTATCGGGTTGTGTTACATAATTATTGCAGCTTTCAATAATTTCTTTTGGTTTCATTCAGCTAACATCAGTCATAACAGAGTATACCCAAAGGCTTGGTTATTGCTCGAAACACAACATATTTTACAAACAATTCAACATCTTTGAAGACCCTTATTGATTTACTGAGCTGTGTATATTTTGATGCACTGTTAAAAGTACATAAAATAGTAGCATTAGATAGTACGCCATGTGAAATAAAAAAGTAGCATGGAAAAAAAAATTATGGTTCTAGTTAATACTTTTGACTTTTGTCACTATCGGAAGAGACGTGGGCAGTCAAACTTCACAAGTACCTTACACACACATTATTACAACATGTGATGGCCCTCATAAGAAATTATAGTCAACCACGGACGGACAAAAAGTCTCCTTGAAAGCAAAATTTAATACTTTTCTGATTAATATTTTGTTTTTGTTCTGGTCTAAGAAATTTTTATATACAGTGAAAATTCAACGTGAATTTTTCTTTATAGGACAGTGTCACAGAGGAAGAAGTTCTGGACGAAACTGGGTTGCTATGGAGGGATTACGCATGAGACGTGAGAGAGTGAAGTTATCCAGAGCTGATGCTATATGATATGGTTATGAGCTCTAGATGAATCTTAGGATAAGTAAAAATGGTGCATCATGGACCACACTTATGGAGGTGGTCCTGTTAGCATGGGTCTATTATAGTACGTTAAGTTCAAGGGAAAAAAAAAGTCTAATTTATTTGGTATCATAGAAATAAAAATCAGAGAATTAAAAGATAATGGGTCTCGTCAAGTGGATCTTTAAAATTTTTATTTTAACCCTTTTACCTTTTTATATTTTTTTTTCAGTTTTACCAAATGGATTGTAAATAACGCTTCTTCACACTACTTTTAAGATGAAAAGTCAAAAGAAAAACATTATTTAAACGACAAACTTATAAAAACAAAAAGTAAATTCTAATATAATAAACTATTATTATAATCAATTATCATATCAAATATGAAAACATTTTACTAAATACACTCTTATTTTTTGTGTAAAAATAACACCGATAATTCCTTCCTGCTAACAATACTAAACAGTTATATCTAAATTTTTTCATAGAATCCAGCACGTGCAGTTAATTAATCAGAATTATTACTATATTTCTTGGGTTTTGATAAACCAATAAATTTAATATGAGCATTTAAATCTGAGTTGCCATATACCTAATTCAAAGATGTCAATTCAAGAAAACTTTTGAAAGCCGACGTTGAGAAGTACTTTCCACATAGAAAAGTGTGATGAAAAACTGTTAACCCCGGCCATAAAATCCATCTCAAATCAAACTCTTGGATATTTCATCTTCTTGATATTTCTTTTTCCTCAAATCAATTATCAAGAAAATGGGTATCCCTCACTTTCTTGTAATACCATATCCCGTTCAAGGCCACGTGAACCCCCTTATGCAACTTTCTGAGGCTCTATCCAAACACGGTTGTAAAATCACTTTTGTAAACACTGAGTTCAACCACAAACGGGCTAATAACTCTGGTGGGGGGTTAGACAACCTTAAAGAACAAGGGATAAAGTTTGTGACACTCCCAGATGGCTTGGATCCAGAAGATGATAGAAGTGACCATTACAAAGTTCTCGTATCTATCAAAACCAACATGCCTGCTCTGCTTCCAAAGCTCGTACAAGACATCAATGCTTTGGATGCTGACAACAACATCACCTGCATGGTAGTTACAATGAACATGGGTTGGGCCTTGCAAGATGCCCGCAAATTGGGAATTAAAGGGGCTTTTCTATGGACTGCATCTGCAACTTCCTTGGCAGCATGCTATTGCATTCCAAGGCTCATTCATGATGGAATCATCGACTCAGAAGGTAAAAATAATATTTTCTGATTCTTGTTACATTGATTTTTTTACCGGTAGTTGCAAACGAATTTTATGAAGCTAGATATCTAATTTTCCAAAATTAAGAAAGTAAGATTTTTGTTTCACATTTTTGGAATGTAGTGAAAGTACTCACCACGACCAAGTTATGCTGTATATGTGCACATGAGTATTTCTTTCGCTTGATTAATTCTTCCTACTGCACATTTGATCTTTAACCATAATAATTCACCCAAATAAGCTTTGTCGGTAAAGATTTCTTGTTTCTGATTTTAATTTGCAGTGTCATGTCATATATGAAAACTTCATATATGTTGATTAATGATAAACTAATAAATTATTAGGTCATTATTTGACTATTACACACTCGGAGATTGACATATATGTGTTCAGTCTTTGACATGAAAATGGGTGTGTCACTTGTAGTTGAAATGAACGATGTAGTCAAAATACTACATTTTGAGAGAGATTCATTAAAAAATTCGATATTAATGAGTAATTAATAATAACTAAATTATGACATTACATCTAACTTTTGAAATTTTAAAAGAATGAATTTGTGGATTTTATTTTATATATTACTTAAATTTTTCATCGAACTCAAAATGATATATGGATTTCTAACATAAATCAATAAATAAATAAAAAATCCTCAATTTTGAAACATGCTTTTGTGGAAATTTAGCCATGCTAAGTTTTAAATTCTAAAAACTTGTGTCTACTTAGATTGATAAATTATCTCCAGATATGATTTGGTTCAAATCTGGGGCCTGAAAACAAGAGGATGCATGTATTTTCATAAAAAATAAATAAAATGCAAGTTCTTCTGTTTTGAATTAGAAAGCGAAAACGCATAGAGAGAATATTTGAGAAACTTGTGCCAATGCAAATGCAGGAGTTCAAACCAAAAAACAAGAAATTCAGCTTTCCCCAGATATGCCTATGATGGATGCTGCAGACCTCCCATGGGGTGGCTTTGCTAAGATCTTCTTCCCTCACATAGTTAAAGAGATGAAAAACTTGGAGTTTGGAGAATGGTGGCTTTGCAACACTAGTTGTGATCTTGAGCCTGGAGCAGTTGCCATATCACCAAGGTTCCTCCCAATTGGGCCATTGATGGAGAGTGACACCAACAAAAACTCATTCTGGGAAGAAGACACAACTTGCCTAGACTGGTTGGATCAGCAGCCACCTCAATCTGTTGTGTATGTTTCCTTTGGTAGTATAGCAAAATTGGAACCTAACCAATTCAAAGAACTAGCTTTAGGACTTGATCTCCTAAAAAGGCCTTTTCTTTGGGTTGTACGTCCAAGTAATGATAATGATAATAACCATGCATACCCAGATGAATTCCATGGAAGTAAAGGTAAAATTGTGAATTGGGCACCCCAGAGGAAGATATTGAACCACCCTGCCATAGTTTGCTTCATCAGTCACTGTGGTTGGAATTCCACTATAGAGGGTGTATGCAGTGGCATACCTTTCTTGTGTTGGCCATTTTTCAGTGACCAATTTGTTAACAGGTCATATATTTGTGATGTGTGGAAGGTTGGACTGAAATTAGACAACGATGAAAATGGATTAATATTGAAGGGAGAGATAAGGAAGAAGTTGGACCAACTTCTTCAGAATGAAGACATAAAAGCAAGATCACTCAAACTGAAGGAATCCGTGGATAACTCAGTTGAGGGTGGTCTATCTTCAAAGAATCTCGAACAGTTTATTAACTGGGCCAAGTGATAATACCTTCACCAATAGTTATTAAAAGTTTTTTGTCTGTTTTTTCTTTATTTCTATGTCTGAAAGGAAACTTATGTATTATGTGTGGTGCTATTTCACTTTGTACTAATTGGTTCTAAAATAAAATTTAACGTTACAACTTAAAATCTTGATAAATTAACAACAAAGTGGGTTGATTTCATTCAATTCGAGTTTAATAACATGTATGAAACCTGAGGTTGCAAATGTATTAGGGCAAAAATCTTCACTCTCACTCAATGAAGATAAAAGAAATATGGCGTACACAAAATAACATCACAAATAAACTCACCAAATTTTATTATCCAACCATAACCAACAATAGTCCATTTTTTTTTTCACTTCAGACTCTTGGAGTTGGTCCACCCACATATTCTTTGTCAGGCTTAAGTGTATCGGTTTCGCATTCTGCACCCTCCAAGAATTTCAACCTACACCCCATATATTTTAAATGACCAACTTGTCCTTCAAAAAATAAATGTTCAGATGTGGGTGGCAATGTGCTGCTTTGGAGCATTTTGCAGGTTTCGAGTATTCTTGGTGGCTTGCAGTGGTTGGAAGCGATGGTTGGTGTGCTTGGTGGTTGCTACTGGTGGTTTACAGTGGTACTAGTTCAGTTGAAAGGTAGTTATTACAGTAGTTTCAGTGAGTTTGCGTTTTTTTTGTTATCAGTTTATGTTCTGAAATGTACAATTGATCTTTTAGATTGTATATTCTAAAATGTTAAAAATTTATTTTTTATTTCGAAATATAAAATCTGAATTATAAAATATGTATTTCATAACGCAGAATCCATAATACATATATCTATTTCAGATTTTACGTTTTGAAATACATATTTGTATTAGAAATTTTATTTCGAACTTATAATCCAAAATAATACAAATATGTATTTTGGATTCTGTTTTTCAAAATACGTATTTCAAAGTTTATGTTCCAAGATATATATTTCGTATTTTGAATTCTACTTTATGGGATATGGTTTTAATGAATTTTAATATTTATTTTAATTTTTTATATTTAATTGAAATGTGATGTGATATATTTAGTGGTGATTGGTGAGGAATTAGTAATAAGGTTATAGAAAATATACATCATTATCAAAATATTATCTTCTAAATAATGTGAGAGTTAAAGAAATTTAATAAACAAAAATAATTTACCCAATTAGATATACATAATTGTTCTTGTGGAATTTTGACATAATTTTTTTTAGTGGTGTTAATGTCAACCATTTCTTTCTCTGTTCTAGTTATTCCCAAGTTCTTGGCCTATAATTTTAATCTAATATAAAAGAGAGAAATACAAAAGATAGTTCGATTTAAAGTTAAAGTCAATTATCATATTAGATGTTATGAGTTGAAAGATAAGATAAACATAATTGCATCTACTTACATGCTTTGATTATTTATAGTGATTTTTAAAATGTGATTGATTTAACATGTAATAATTCTGTTAGTCGAGAATATTTTGATTGTGTGAATATCCATTTAATATATGAGTAGACTGAAAATCCTACTTTAATCGAAAACATTCCAACTATATGAATACCTATTTGATATATGACTCGGTTGAAAATTATACATTAACCGAAAATATCTCAATAATGTAATACAATAATAAATATAAAAAATTTATTCTTTCATCACTTTTAAAGTTCTAAACCTATGAATTACAGATATTTTACCAAAAATCAAAGGATTGAAAAATAAACTTTTAAATCAATCACAAAAATCAATAGTGTAAGAGATTAAAAATATATGTAAATACTTAACAAACTTTAAGAAAATTATGTGAATTAAATTTATATGATAAATAGTGTGGTCATAAAGTCATTAAGATTGCTTAATTTGAAAAACTAAAAATAAAATTTTGTAAAATCAAAAAACTAGAAAATAATAATATATATAATTGAAAAACCTAAAAGATTATACTACTTTAAGAAAACTAAAAACATGTTGTTTGAAGACATTTTTTTATTACTTGCTTGAATTATTTCTTGAGACCCACGTACTTCAAGAAACACGTGATTTAAAATTTGTGGTGAGTGTAGAATCAAACAAAAACATTACAGTACTTCTATTTTTATTTTTTAACAAATTTCGTGAGACCCACGTAAAGCTTCAAGAAACCAACTTATTCAAGCAAGCAATAAATAACAGTAAAAAATAGAGTACATGCATAAGGACACCACGTGATTCAATACCTATTTGATTTCTCTTCTTCCTTCTCTCTTTTCCACGTTATATTATTAACATATCTAAATTTTCTTTCTAAATGTCAGCATATAAGTGTCCCTATGCATTATTTTTCTCACAAATACCAAACAAAAAGTTATCACTAACATCGTATAAATAACTTCCCACTTAGTAGCAAAAATCAACTTCAGACCTTTTACTCAACAAACATGAGTCATCCACATTTTCTTGTTATACCTTATCCAATTCTAGGGCACATGAATCCACTGCTGCAGTTCTCTCAGGTTTTGGTCCAACATGGCTGCAAAATAACCTTTTTGATCACTGAGTTCAACCAAAAGAGAATGAAGAACACAATTGAGCACTTGGGAACTCAGGTAAAGTTTGTGGAACTCCCAGATGGTTTGGATCCAGAAGATGACAGAAGTGACCAGCCAAAGGTTATTTTGTCTCTCAGAAACACTGTGCCTTCTAAGCTTCACAATCTCATAAAAGACATCAATGCTTTGGATGGTGATGACAGCAAGATCACTTGTCTGGTTGTTTCTAAGAACATGGGATGGGCCTTGGAAGTTGGACACAAATTGGGTATCAAAGGGGCCCTTCTATGGCCTGCGTCAGCTACTTCATTGGCCTCTTTTGAGTCCATCCCAAGCCTTATTCATGACAAAATTATAGACTCTGAAACCGGTAAGAACTGATAATTGCTTTATTATTTCCTCTCTTTCAAAATATTACAAAATTTTAATCTTTTAAAATATTTAATTTTTTATTTACCTTTAACTAAATTATATCAATATTTATATTTATAACAGATATAGCATTTATTAAGAAAATGGGATTAATTAGATATTTTTTTTATAAATGGTATAATAATTATTTTTTTAATCTGCATCAAAAACCTTAAATTGTAATATTTTGAGATGGAGAGAATATTACATTAACTAATCTATTATTTGAATATCAAATTCCATCAAAATTGGAATCAAGCAATCAGTGAGAAATCACCACACATGATCTTTATACATCTTTTTAACTAAAACTAAAAATGATTTTATTGACCACATAGAAAAGGTATACACTTTTGCATCACACTGCAAATTCAAAAGGTTTAAGGTAATAATTTATTTTAATTAAACAAACACTAACAAGGACAGAATCAATGATTTTTTTAATAATGCTTGACATACTTTTTGGATCCTTATACTTTTACATCTCTTATTGTTATTATTTTAATAACTTTTTATAATATTTAATTACAAACGTACCTTTATTATATATTTTTGATTAAAATAGTCAAATCAAGAGTAGTATAGAACTCTTTTGATGTCAAAAGTATCATTCTTCAAACTTTGTTTCAATTCTTTTTGGTAGACTAAAGTTTGTTCTTTGGAGTGATGGTCCAACTCTGACTATGCAATTCTTTTCTACCTTAATTGCAGGACTTCCAACCAGAAAACAGGAAATTCAGCTTTTACCAAATTCTCCTATGATGGACACGGCAAATCTTCCATGGTGTAGTCTTGGTAAGAACTTTTTCCTTCACATGGTGGAAGATACTCAAAGTTTGAACTTAGGAGAGTGGTGGCTTTGCAACACTACCTGTGACCTTGAGCCAGGAGCACTAGCCAAGTGGCCAAGGTTCCTTCCAATTGGCCCATTGATGCAAAGTGACACAAGCCAAAGTTCATTTTGGAGAGAAGACACAACTTGCCTAGATTGGTTGGATCAGCATCCACCCCAATCAGTTGTGTATGTTTCCTTTGGAAGTTTAGCATCAGTGGAACCAAACCAATTCAAAGAACTAGCTCTTGGCCTTGATCTCCTTAACAAACCTTTTCTTTGGGTTGTACGTCCAAGTAATGATAATAGCAATCACAACAATGCATACCCAGATGGATTCATTGGATCTAAGGGTAAAATTATTGGCTGGGCTCCACAAAAGAAGATTTTGAACCACCCTGCCATAGCTTGCTTCATTACCCATTGTGGTTGGAATTCTATTATAGAAGGTTTATGTGGTGGCATACCTTTCTTGTGTTGGCCATTTTTCAGTGACCAATTTATTAACAAGTCATACATTTGTGAAGTGTGGAAAATTGGAGTGGGATTAGACAAGGATGAAAATGGACTAATATCAAAGAGGGAGATAAGGGAAAAGGTGGAGCAAGTGCTTGGGAATGAAGACATCAAAGCAAGATCATTGAAGCTGAAGGAATTGACCCTGAAGAACTCAACTGAAGGTGGTCAATCTTCCAAGAATCTTGAAAAGTTTATCATTTGGGCCAACAATTGATGGTGCTTTTTGTTATGATAGTTCCCAAGTTGAATTTCTTTTCACCTTTTCTTGTTCTGCACTTTTAAGTTGAAAAAGACAAAAAGCATTTTATGCATTTTATGCATTTTTAAGTCGTTCTATGATTTCCAAAAGGTCGATTGCATAATAAAAGTGTCGGAAGTTATTGAAATCAATATTAGTAGCCTTACCGCACACGGGTCTTGGAAAGAAAAGGGGATGAGAATTATGACTCACTCAAAGTTGATTTCAACTCACATGATAATATCCTGACCATTTATGTTTTTTTTAAAGATTTGATATGGATTAGAAATAAGATATTTTAATATTAATATTTTATAAACGAAATCAGATCTCATCTTATATACTGATTTTATTGATTTTATAAGGTGTATTTTTATAGCCAAAAATTACACTCTAAATTTTTATAGCTGAACATAATAACTCAAAATATTGACTCTAAATTTAG
>Ga0099824_1007030_pt1 | contig 15131 bp, 13 predicted proteins | sample SiratrowhiteBW_FD_76837 | JGI IMG/M metagenome (GOLD analysis project Ga0099824, IMG submission 76837) | Root nodule microbial communities of legume samples collected from California, USA - Siratro white BW | ecosystem: Host-associated > Plants > Roots > Nodule | place: USA: California...
ATAAACTGATGAAACACTAATCATTTGCACAAAATGAAAATATTAGAAAGTACAAATTTCAGATCAACCCCCAGTCTAGGGTCAAAAATTAATCTCTCATCATACTAATATCCATTCAAAGATGCATAAACTGATGAAACACTAATAATTTGCACAAAATGGCAAAATATTAGAAAGTACAAATCCCAGATTAATCCCCAGTCTAGGGTCAAAAACTAATCTTTCATCACACTAATATCCATTCAAAGATCTAAACTCTTCTAACATTATACACATGCATAAACTGATGAACTGATGAAACACTAAGCAAGTGCCAAAACAGCATTTTTGCAACAATCACATCAAAACAGCATAAACTGATGAACTGATGATAACATTATTTGACAATATAGAGAGAGAGTTAATCATAGCAAAGGAAAAAGATCCAGAAACACTCCTAAACTGTGTGATATTCAACTATGGTACAGTGATCCAGAAGATGACAGTGATACATTATACATGCATGCATGAATGAATAAAGAATGGTTGATGGGTGAGAAAGAGAAGTACCCTATCAACAAAACCAGGCTTTGAGCGACGAGGTCTTTCCTCCACAATCCACCCTTCAGGAAGCTGAAAACGTGATGAACTGCCATCATGCAGAGAACTTGAAAGGTGGGATTCGCTTGGAACAACGGCAAGCTCTAAGTTTTTGTTGTTGCAGGCCATGGAATGGTACAGTGGTTTTGGGATGCTTACGGCAGTGTACTGAAGTGTCTGTAATAAGAATTAACACTTGTTAGGTTAAGGGTATTTCAAGAGTCTAATTTAAAAAAAAAATTATAATAATTAAGTTTTTATTTTTTATTTTCCCAAGACTGTATTTATTATTGTTGACTTTAGATTTTTGTTTAAAGTTTTTAAAGTTAATAATGATGCTCTGTCAGTTTTATCTTTTAAAACTAATGATATCATTAATTAACAATTTTTTTGTATTCTACAGTTTATTGAAAAACTATGTACAGACACACAGGTAAATAAATTTGTAATTAAATGGTATAAAAAATTATTAGAATAATAGTAAAAAAAGTTGAGTGTAAACAGTATCTAGTCCTAGGCAGCCCATTGAGAACATAAGTTCTTAAGTTTAAACAAAGTGGGGAAAAATAATAATGAAATATTTTTATTAATATGTAATATAAAGTAAATAAATGCACAAAATCATAATATAAATGAAATTAAAAGAAGAAACAATGATAATTGTAGTTTAAGGAGAAAAAATATTGACAGGTGTGAAAGGGTAATTAAGTTCTTATTTTTTACACTACCTGTAGACTCATATTACCTTTGTAGTTAACCATATGTAGAGACCTGTAGACTAGAGATGAATTAAGTTAGAATTTCAGCCATTTTAAATTGTATAAGTAAATAAATGGTTAGAATAACAAGTACAATCCTTCAATGTTTGTTGTTGAAAAAATAGAGGTCATAATAAAAAAATTTCATTATTGAGTGTATAATGCAATTTGTTGTAAACAAAATTATCACAACAAATTACTTTTTCACACAACATTTTGTAGATATTTTATCATCAAAATCATTTTTTCAATCATAATCAGAAAAAACTTGAAGAGTCAGTTGATTAGACTTCTTAAAATGAAGCAAATGGTAAATGGTGTCTTGTAAATGTCATAAATTTCTTTTCACAGCCTTTCATAAAAACTCCAATTTTGTGACAGTGATATATTGAGATGTGAGTTACACATTTGAGATAACTGAAGTTAGAAAAGTTTAAAATCATACATATTTGCTTTATGTTTGTTATAACCTTGTTATAACCTTAAAAGAGGATAACACACAGACAATATCATCAAATAAAGATAAAGAATATTTTATCTGATTCAACATCGAAAGATTGTTGTTGGATCTAGTAATTTTTGAAGTCTAAAAAATATTGAAAATAATCAAGAATCTTTATTTAAAACAAGAAATTCAAGACAGTTGTACTTTATTAACAAAAAAAATAAGGATTTACTAGAATAATGTCATTGTCATTCAAATAACCAGTGAAAAAGAAAAACCTTAAGTGAACAAAGAATAATAAGTTTTAAACGTAAAACCATGTTGTAATAATGATAAGACAAACTTGCATATCCATTGTGTAAAGGTTTGCCTAAATTCATATATACACTTTTTACTCCTAAATTGTTGTTTTTTTAATTCTATGGAGTACTCACGTTTAAGAATGCATTATTAATAATATGTAGACTTTAATGTTTTTTATAGCAATAATGACAAATAAGATCCTTACAAGAGTAAGTTTGTTCACTGGTGAGAAAGTGTTTGAGGAGAAATCAATCCTAATGTAACCTTTAATTACCAATCAAGTCTTGAATTTGTCAATTCAATCATCAACATTATATTTCAATTTAAAAATTCATCCGATCCTTATGCAGTGTTTGTCTTAAGGTAAAGGAACTAGAGGTCAAATGTTATTATCTTCCAAAGTCTTAATCTCTTAAGCTATAACATCTCTCCTTTCAAGGTAAGAAATTGTGTGATGATAAACTTGAGGCTCAAAAATAGTAAAAGTTTGATTCATAAAGGTTTTTTTACTTTGGATCGAGTTTATCTAGAGAATAAAAATTTTGAATGGAATAAAGGTGCGAGGGAGAATAAAAATTTTGAATGGAATAAAGGTGCGAGGTATTAGAACACACGTGGATAAATAAAAGGATTTCTTAGACTCTGTATGATTTTCGATTAAAAACTTAAAGTCTATCAGTACTAGACATTGATGTTTCAAATGCACCATGGGGCTTATTGGATTAATGAACAACAAATATATTTAAGGACAGATGATCAGTAATGGATAAAGTATTTACCATATCATCACATATCATCAATAAAGTATTTACCATGTATAATCTTTCTATAAGATTACCATCAACACTCATCTTTGAGTGAAGCAACTCCTAAATAAAAAATAACTTATAAAAATTAGTAGATAAAGTATTTACCATATCATCAATAAAGCATTTACCATGTATAATCTTTCTATAAGATTACCATCAACACTCATCTTTGAGTGAAGCAACTCCTAAATAAAAAATAACTTAGAAAAGTGATGGACAAATCACTATGAGCCAATAAAGCATTGATAGATAACATTTAACATTGAATTGAGATGCACACAAAACATTATAAAGTAACAATATAGGAGAAAGTTGACCAAAGCCTATAACTACTATAAAAATGATATTTGGATTAGGTAATGCAAGAGTTTTACATGAGTGAAATATGAATTAATGATCTCAACTACCTTTAAGCAAAATATTAGTAGAAATAGCAGACAACACTGAACCACTGAAAAAAGAAGGAGGACTAACCTTTAGAGTAGACATAATCATACCACAAGGAGTAGTTCACTATGATCTGTTACAATTTTCATCCATGACATTACCTTTACACCATCATCTGTTATATTATTTGAAGTCTCCTCCAGGTCAAGGTCTCTTCTTCTCATTCTACAACAAACTGAAGCAACTGTTTAAACACCAAAAAATGAACTATCTTGGTGTTTCTCTGATTTCTTGAAGGTTTGTCAATTAAGACATTGTGTCCACATCTTTGACAGAAACATAGTATCATGTGTTATCCTCACTCAGTGATTAGTAAAATAGTTTTGACTGTGCCTATTATTCAATCATTTTAACTCTTCAAAGATTATAGTATGTTCCATCATGACCAAGTCCAATCATATAGATATTCACTATTACTTTATTTACAAACTTTTCACAAACAAATTCTTATTCATGTGAAGATCAAACACTAAATAGTTGATATATTGCAAAAATTTCACAAACAAATTCTTACTCATGTGAAGATCAAATACTAAATAGTTGATATATTGCAAAAAAATCTTTCTCATTATCCTTTCCATAGCAAGTTGAAAATCATAAACATCAATTTTTCAATTTATATTAAGTTTAGTCTTAGAATGTACTAAAATGCACTGTTTTTTTTTTCTTTTTTTCAGTTTTAGTTGTTGAATGCACTGTTTTTTCAGATAGGTTCTCATTTATATATTTCTTAAGATTTCGTTTCAGCTTAAAACAATTCTAACCATAAAACCAAATAGATTCATCATATCCAAAAGAAAGTTTAATATTAATTAACATTTTATTCATTTATAAAAGGTTGTTAATTCTGATTGAAAGTGGTTGGTCACTAATACCACGTCCTCTTGACATATTTGTGCCAATCTTTTATAATTCGTTCCAAATTCTAAAAGATTGTTTTTTTTTAAAGATTTTTTTTTCTACTTTCTTTTCGTCCACAACTTTTGCTTTTCAAATTAAAAGGAAAAGGCTGTATAAGCAAACTTTTCAAGTTTAACATGCAAACAACAAACAACATGAAATATAATTGTATGGATCCACAAAATAGAAGACAAGCAAATTCCTTCCTATTCTGTCAACAAGAATCAACAATGCTTCATAAAGGGATTTGGCTTCAGTGTTCTATATTACCTTTTAGAAAGGTTCTAAATTATAGAACTTTCAAAAACATTTGTGTAAGTATGCAATGTGTGGTACTGATAAAACAATTTTCTTTCGACAAAAACAATTAATGTCAACATGCATATATGATAGACATATATATGATAGACATGCAAAAGCAAAAACCTCAATATTGAAATCAAAACCACAATCATTACCCAGTGTATTGGAAGTTGCTCCCACGTGCAATCCAAACACTGATACAAAATACAAAATACACTTCTTAACATAGAATGTCTGCATAAAATTTATTTAAGACAACTTCAAGCAAATGTCTGTATCATAAAATTTATTTAAGATAAGTTCAAGTTGAATATTCCTATTCTCAGCTTTTCTCAGCTCCCAACAGCCTCATCCAACCCTGCAAAATTGAATAATAAAAATCAACAAATGGTTTTAAAAAGCTTGAATCACATGACAGTAGTATTACATTATTTCAAACTTACCTTAGTTTGGCTTAGATGCTTAGGCCAATCTGCGTCTTTCTTCTCTCGCAGCAGCCCAGATTTGGTCCCATCTGAGCCTTTCAGCTTCTGTCATAGGGACACCATCAACGTAAACCCTCCAGTCATCAAGGCCTCTAATCCGAAACCAGGCTACCGTGTTTGGTGTGGTTCTGTTCTCATTATCCTCCAGCTTCACATGTTTCTTCTTCACACGTTTCTTCTGAAGACATTCAATTTGTTACATCAAATACATGATTGGTCTTTTATTCTTATATAAAGTTTGTAGTTTTGAAACTCACCTTTGGTTCAACAAAGCTTTCACAGGACCCTGGACTGCTTATCTCTTCCATGGAGGACCCTAATTGCTGCCCTCCCAGATTCTGCAGAAAATATAGCTTCGAAATCAAAGCTGAGAGAACTTTAAGCAACTTCTTTGCAGTTTTTTTAGGTACATTGGAAGAAGAAACAACACCAAGATAATAATGTTCATTCAAAAAAATAAATGTTTCAGCTTCAAATCACATAAATGTGAAAAAAAAATCAAGAGAAACAAAAGGGTTAAAAACTAACATTTAAAAACTAACACTTTTATGACAGAATAAATATATCTTCATACAAAGGTAAAAACCAATTAAACTCTGAGCAAGTGTCAAAACAGTTTTCCATAGTAAAGGAAAAAGATCCAAGTGTTTCCTAAACTGTGTCATCTGGGTAGATCCAGAAATCTTTCTTGAAGATGCAATGATAGATTATGCATGCAAGCATGAATGGACAAACAATACTTGATGGGTGAAACAATACTAAAGAAAGAAGATCCAAATGCTTCCAAAACTGTGTCATCTTTGACTATGGTGTTTTGGGTAGATCCAGAACCCTTCCTGAAGATGACAGTAATAGATTATACATGCATGCATGAATTGATAAACAATACTTGATGGGTGAAACAATAGCAAAGAAAGAAGATCCAAATGCTTCTTAAACTGTGTCATCTTTCACTATGGTGTTTTAGGTAGATCCAGAAACTCTCCTGAAGATGACAGTAATAGATTATACATGCATGCATGAATGAATAAACAACACTTGATAGTGAAAAAGAGAAGATGTACCTTGTCAGCATCAGGAGGGTTAGATCCAAGGAGTTCTTCATCCACAAGCTCACCATCAGGAAACTTGAGATGTGATGAACTAGCAGCATGCAGTTCCTTTGAAATGATGGATTCACTTTGAGCATTGTTGACAATATCTTCTCCCTGAGCTTGAGGCTGAGTTACCTCCTCTAGCTCTGAGATCTCTGTGACCTCTGAGAGCTCTGAGTTTTTGCTTGACATAGTATGATACTGCTGATGTTTTCTGATGGCAAATGCAGTGTATTTTCATCTGTGTCTGTTCACTCTTATATAACAACCAAATGTCATGTTTTTGTTTCCAAAAATATCCACACCTTTTTCCCTAGGGAACATAAATGTTTGCAATTTGTGTGGCTAGAATAGTAATTACCTCTAGCAAGGATTAGGGTAACTGAGAAAGTCTACATAAACAAAAAAAGAAAAAATAGGTTCACTTATTAATTAATTAATTTTAATTTTTTATTTCTCAAGACTCTGTAATATTATTTTTGACTTGTTTTATGTTTATTTAGATATGAAAGTTAATAATGAACTATCTTGTCACGTTTAGAAATTAACAAAATCATTAATTAACAATTTTTTATATTCTACAGTTTTTTTTATATTTTTTGTCCACTTTTATTGCAATTGTTTATTCTAATATTATTGGCTTTTAAATATTTCTTCACTCTTCTTATAATAAAACAAATATTTAAAGCACATTAATTTTTTTAATTTAAATCTTAAAACAAAACATATGTAATTAAGTTAGATTTTGGGGCTAAATGATTGATGAGAAATAAATTTTTATATCAGTAAATTGATAAGATAAAGTTATTTAAATCGACATTTGTTAATAATCTGTCTGGAAACAAATAAAAAAATATTTGTTAACAATTGTTATAGTTTTAATCACATTTTTACATGTTTTATACATTTAATAAAATAAGAATCTTGATAAAAAGAAATTATATTAATCACATTTCAAGTTTTTTTTATATGCCGAAGACTTACATTATAGTCTCACAAGTAACCAAACACAGAACATTGTTATTGTAAATGGTACTTATTACGAGTTCAAGATTGCAGGTGATCTGTTGCCCTTAGAACTGCATTGGATATATGATGCAGACAAAACAATAATGAAAAAAATAATGTTATAGGCAGCTCAAGATAGCATAAGCTAACAGCTTAGATACAGAAAAAAAAAATAATGAATATAAGGAAGAAAAACAAATGTTCTATTAATATGTATGAAATTAAAAGAAAAAAATAATGAAAGTTAAAGTTCAAAGAAAAAAAAAGATTGAAAGCTATAAAAACCTACTTAACTTTCATTTTTTTCCTTTACACCACCTTTAAATCACTATTTTTGGAGTTAACCATGAATTAGTTGTGAAAGACATGAGCACTAGAGACAGATTTGATTAGAATATAGTCATTCGAAATTGTATAAGTAAATAAATGATATGAACAATACTTTTATTAACTTTGTTACAGACTAAATAGAATCAAACTCAAAATGTTTCATCCTGGACTGTATAACATGAGTTATTACTAATAAAATTACATTAAGATTATCACAACAAATAACTTCTTGACACAACTTTTCAATTTTATAAAAATAAATAAATAAGGTTACATCCTAGATAGACATAATAGTTTATTGTAGATTTTCTGTCATCAAAATTAATTTTTCAATCATAGTCAACCAAAGCTAAAAGAATAAGTTGATTATACTTCTTAAATGGAAGCTCATAGTCAATGATGCCCTGTAAATAACTCAAATTTCTTTTTACAACAATTGGAGTTTGAAAGTATGGAATCATACATATTTGTTTTATGTTTGTCATAAGACCTTAAAAAAGATAACAAACAAGATCAATATCATAAAGTATATTTTCTTTGACTTAAGAAAATAATCTTGTTGAATCTAGCAATTTTCAAGCTTAAGAAGTATTAGAGAGAATAAAAAATCTTTGTTTTGAACAAGAAACTCAATATCAACTATATTTTGTTAACACAAAAGGAATAAGAGTTTGCTAGGATGAATGTCATCCATATAAACCAGTAAAATGGCCAATGAAGAACCAGAACTATAAGTGAACAAAGAATACTAATTTTTGGATAGTGTAAAATCATGAAACGATAAGGATAACTTGCATAAAGTCTTGTCTAAATTCATACATAGACTTGTTTAACTTTCAAACTGTTGTAAAGGAACTAAAGGTCAAGTGTCATTATCTTTCAAAATCTTAATCTCTTAAGCTATAACATCTCTCTCTTCAGGGTAAGGAATTCTGATGATAAACTTGAGGCTCAAAAATAGTGAAAATAATTGATATAAAAAGTCTATAATGTAGTGTTGGGAATTCACATTCTTATATAATACACAAATAGTTAAGACATGTGTATGATATAAAAATGATGGAATCTACCATGTGCCAACATAATATGTGGTTCATTATGCATTACAATTTTAATTTTTGAATTGATCTCCTTCATACATCATTATGGTTTAACCTGTACCATATTTACTTATTACCTAGTTCTAAATCATATTTTATCATCAATCACAATGTATTACATATAACACATTTATCATAGTCTCACAACTAACCAAACACAAAACATTGTTGTTGTAGATGGTCACCTATCACGGCTTCAATAGGTGAACTGTTCACCATTAGAACTGCATTATATGATGCAGACAAATGATGTGTTGTAGATGTGGCAAACTCGCAGAGAGCGTAAGTTGTTAAGTTGTTAAGCTTAGACATAGAAAAAAAATAATGAATATAAGAAAGAAAAACAAATTTTTTATTAATATGTAAACATCATACGTAAACCCACAAAATCATTATATATATGAAACTAAAAATGAGAAAATAATGACAATTCTAGTTCAAAGAGAAAAAAAACTTACTTAACTTTCATTTTTTTTCCTTTACACCACCCATTGCTTTTGGGATTAACTATGAGTTAGTTGTAAAAGACATGAAGAGAGAGAAATTTGATTAGAGTATCATGTACTTGAAATTGTATAAGTAAATGAATGACACTTTCATAACTCTGTTACAGATAAAATAGAGTCAGACTCAAAATGTTTCATCTTGGATTGTATAACATTATTTGTTGTTAATAAAAGTACATCAAGATTATTACAACAAACTACTTCTTGACACAACTTTTTGATTCTATGAAAACCAAGAAATAAGATTATCTCCCAGATAGACATATAGCCTGTTGTAGATTTTTTGTCATCAAAATCGAATTTTCAATCATAATCAAATGAAGCTTGAAGAATGAGTTGATTAAACATTTTGAACCGAAGCTCATAGTCAATGGTGTATTGTAAATAACTCATTTCCTTTCATAGCTTTCCAGCAATACTCTCATAGATGATGCATGTATTGACAAACTCTGTGAAATAAGAAAAGTCTAACTTTGTAATTGTGATATATTAAGATGTGAGTTGCAAAGACCATTGGAATTGAAAAGTTTGAAATCATACATGCTTTATGCTTGTTATAGGTTCTTAAAAGAGCATAACAAGCACAATCAGTATCATCAAACAAAGATAAAGTATATTTTCTTTGACTTAAGAAAATAACACTTTTAGATCTGGCAATTTCCAAACTTAAGTATCGGAAAGAATCAAGAATCTTTGTTTTGAACAAGGAACTTAATGACAACTATACTTTATTAACACAAGAAAAATAAGGGTCTACTAGAATGGAGTCATCCATATAAACCAACAAAATAACCAATGAAGAACAAGAACTATAAGTGAACAAAGAATATTAATTTTTAAACAGTGTAAAACCATGTTGTAATAAGGAGAACCTGCATAAAGTCTTGTCTAAATTCATATATAGACTTGTTTAACTTTAAAACTATTGTTGTTGTTTCCTAACCTTGAGAAATATTCTATATACTTTCTTAGATAAATCACCATTTAGGAATGCATTATTGATATGTAGTTGTTGTAGGTTCCGACTTTTTGTAACAACAATGACTGATAAGACCCTTATAAAAGTAAGTTTGGACACTAGTCAGAAAGTGTTTGATGAGAAATCAATCTTAGATTGTTGTGTGTAGCCTTTAGCTATCAATTAAGCTTTGCATATATCAATTGAATCAACATTGTTTTTTTTTGTACAACAAAGAATGAATATATTAAAGAGAACACTTCAGGGATGTCCCAATCCTTATACAAAAAAAAGTATCCAAGACATATTGTACAGATTTGTACAGACTCGTACTACTCATCATCAAAACATGAAAACTCATACAAACACATAAAATGACATTAGCAGGTAATCAAGTAGCAACCTATGACTTAATAGTTAGAGTCACCCTTTCTGATCAGCACTTCTAGGCATAATTAAATCAACATTGTATTTCAATTTCAAAACCCACCTATACTTTATGCCCTGTTTGTCTTGAAGTAAAGAAACTAAAGTCAAGTGTCATTATCTTTCAAAGTTTTAATCTTTTGAGCCTTAAGATCTCTCTTCCTTTAGGGTAGGAAATTTTTTGATGATAGACTTAAGCCTCAAATGAGGCTCAAAAGTAGTGAAAATTTGATTCATAAAGGTCTTGTATTTTGGATTGAGTTTCTTCAGAGAATAAAAACTTCGAAGAGATAAGGGTGTGAAGTGTTGGATTATACATAGATAAATAAAAGGATTTCTTAAACACTCTATATATGTTTAAAACTTCAAGTCCATCAGAACTAGACATTGATGTTTTAGATGCACAATGTGACTCACTAATTTGAGAAACAACAAAAGTATTCAAGGCCAAATGATTATTAATTGATAAAGAATTTACCATATCATCAATAAAATAGGAAAAATCTCTAAAAGAAATATCTTCCTTGAAATGTCTGATGAAAAATACATCTCTTGAAATAAAAATATGTATAGTCTTTAAATTTTAGTATTTGTATCTATTGTAAACCTTAGAATAACCACAAAAATGGATGGTGGAATGACTAGATGAGCAAATTTGTTTCCAAATGATGACAAAGTTGTTTCACAAGCCAAATTTCTAAGAGTTTTCAATGATTAATTATCAGACTTGGATCCATATAGAATATGTTATGGTTTGATTAGAATATCAATTACTTAAAATTGTAATGACACTTTCAATAAATTTGTTACAGATAAAATAGAGTAAAACTCAAAATGTTTCATCTTGGATTGTATAATATTATTTTTTGTTAATAAAATTACATCAAGATTATCACAACAAACTACTTCTTGACACAACTTTTTGATTTTATGAAAACCAAAAAATAAGATTATCTCCTAGATAGACATAATATCTTACTGTAGATTTTCTGTCATCAAAATCGAATTCAAGCTCATAATCAATGGTGTCTTGTAAATAACTCATTTCCTTTCACAACTTTCTAGCAATGCTCTCATAAGTGATGTATATATTGACAAATTCTGTTTTATAAGAAAAGTCTAACTTTGTGATATATTAAGATGTGAGTTGCAGACTTGAGACCATTGGACTTGGAAAGTTTGGAATCATACATATTTTCTTTATGCTTGTTATAAGGCCTTAAAAGAGGATAACAAGCACAATCAGTATCATTAAGTAAAGATAAAATATATTTTCTTTGACTCAAGAAAATAACCTTGTTGGATCTGACAATTCCTAAACTAAGTATTGGAGAGAATCAAGAATCTATGTTTTAAACAAGGAACTCAATGCCAACTATACTTTGTTAACACAAGAAAAAATAAAGGTCTACTTGGATGGTGTCATCCATATAAACCAGCAAAATGACCAATGAAGAACTAGAACTGCAAGTGAACAAAGAATACTAATTTTTAGACACTGTAAAACCATGTTGTACCAATGATAAGGAGAACTTGCATAAAGTCTTGTCTAAATTCATATATAGACTTGTTTGACTTTCAAACTATTGTTGTTGTTTCCAAACTTTGAGAAATATTCACATATACTTTCTTAGATAACTCATCATTTAGGAATGTATTTTTGATATCTAGTTGTTGTAGGTTCAATTTTCTGTAACAACAATGACTGATAAAATCCTTACAAGAGTAAGTTTGGACACTAGTGAGAAAGTGTTTGATGAGAAATCAATCTTAAACTGTTGTGTGTAGCTTTTAGCTATCAATTGAGCTTTGTATCTATCAATTGAATCAACATTGACTTTTTCTTAGGAGTAAAGAATGAATATATTAAAAAGAATACTTAAGGAGTGTCACAAGCCCTAATACAAAAAAAAGTGTCCAAGACATAAGACATACTGTATAGATTCGTACAGACTCCAGACTCGTACTAGTCATCATCAAAACATGAAAACTCATGATATAATGAACACAGATAAATGAAAGACTTTCTTAAACACTCTATATATGATTTTTGACCAAAAAGTTCAAGTCCATTGGTACTAGACCTTGATGTTTCAGTGAGGCTTATTAGATTGATGGACAACAAAAGTATTTAAAGACAAATGATTATTAATGGATAAAGGATTTACTATATCGTCAATAAAAAAAAAGAATCTCTGAAAGAAATAACTTCCTTGAAATGTCTGATGAAAAGAACATCTCTTATAAACTTTAAAATAACCAAAAAAATGTTAATTTTTTTTAAAGGATGACAAAGTTGATTTCATGAGCCAAACTTCTCAGAGTTTATAATGATCAATTATCAGTTTTGAATCCATATAAAACTCAGAGTTTATAATGATCAATTATCAGTTTTGAATCCATATAAAACGTTATTGTCATTCATGTTACAATCATTAGTCAAGCTTTGTAAAGAAGACTTACAAATCAATATCAACTAACGATTGAGATACTTTATTGAGTGAAATGATGAATAATCTTCTAAACTTAGACAAAATTATTGGAATTAGAAAATTTGTGTTAAATATAAAAAGAATTTCATCACTCAAAAGTCAAAGAACTTTATCAGACACATGTTCCATCTATAATATCAAACAGAAACATTCTTACCAGAATGGATACTCTGAAAAGAAAAACAAAGGATTTGTATTAGTCATGAACGAAATAGAATTTCAATAGTCTAATGAACTAGCTGAAAGACACAACATATATAATCCTTCAATAAAATTACCAGTAAGACTCCAAGCATCTCCTGGATAAAAACATTGATTTAAAAAAGAATTAAAAAAGAACAGTGATGGACAAATCACTCTTAACCAATAAAGCATTGACAGACAACAATTGAGGTACATATAAAACATAAAGCAATAATATAGGAGAAAGTTGAACAATACATGAATAATATAGAATAATATAGGAATTAGATAATGCGAGATAAAACAATAATATAAGAGAAAGTTGAACAACACCTATACAGGAACGATATAGAAATTAGGTAATGCAAGATTTTTCCATGAATACTGACATATGAATCAATCATCTTAACTACTTTTAAAGAAAAGATTAATAAAAATAGTAGAAAACATTGAATCATTGAGAAAGAAGACTGGCTTCTAGAATACACATAATCATACCCAAAAGCAGTTAGTTAAGAGTTTTCATCCATGATATTATTGGGATCGATGTGAAAAAATACTATTAATACCATATTAAAGAAGAAAAAAAAAGTGAAATACCTCTTTCGATCACATGTATAATTTATATAAGAGTGATGATTATATATAACAGTAACATACTAACAAATTGAACAATAAAAAAAATAAAATAATTTATTACATATAATATCTAGTTATATTTTATTATAATATTCACTCTTTACATTGGTTTGTCAATGAATATAAAAAAAAAAAAAAAAACTGATATAAATAGTAATAGTGTAGTATTGATAATTCACTTCTTATATAAGACACAAATAGTTAAGATATGTGTGACACAAAAATGATGAAATCTGCTATCCACCAATATAGTTTATTATGCATTACAATTTTTAGTTTTGGATTGATCTCCTTCATTCGTCATTATGGTTTACCTTGGTACCTTATTTACTTATGATCTAGTTATATATCACTTCTTATCATCAACCACAATCACAATGTACTATATATAACACATTTATTAACGTCAACATTCTTTGGTTATTAATGTTAACATGCACATATGATAAATATGTAAAAACCTCAAGATTGAAATGAAATGATAATGCGAAAAGTAAAATAGAATAATGTCTGCATATTTAAGATAAGTTCAAGTGGATATTCGCATTTATTTAAGATAAGTCTGCATATTCTACAATAGAATAATGTGTGCATAAAATTTATTCAAGACAAATCTGATTATTCTAAAATAGAATGTGTCTGCATTTATTTAAGATAAGTTTGCGAATATTCTCATTCTCAGCAATCCTCAGCTCTCAGCTCCTGAACATCCTCATCGAACCCTGCAAGATTGAATCAAAAATCAATCAGTGACTTTCTATGGTTTTGAAAAACTTAGAATCACATGATAGTAGTAGTATTACATTATTTCAAACCTACCTCAGTTTCCATCAAAAGTTTCTGTTCTGAGCCCATTTGAGCCTTTCAGCTTCTGCCACAGGGACACCATCAACATAAGCTTCCCAGACATCAGGGGCTTTAACCAGAACCCAGGTTACATTTTCTGGTGCTGTTGATGGTCTGCTGGTGTTGTTCTGATTATCCAGCTTCACCCTTTTCCTCTGAAAACATTATTCAACTTTTTACATTAAACACATGATTGGTCTTTTGTTCTTGTATAAAGTTTCTAGTTTTGAACTCACTTGAGGTTCAATAAAGCTCTCGTAAGAAGCTGGACTGCTTATCTCTTCCATTGAGGACCATGATTGCCTTCCTCCCCAATTCTGCAGAAAATATAGCTTCAAATCAAAACACTGAGAGAACTTTAAACAACTTTTTTGCAGTTTTTTTAGGTATATTGGAGGAAGAAAAGACCTAACATATTTTTATGTTTCAGTTTCAAATCAAGATAAATGCAAAAAAAAAAAAAAAATAACAAATAATAAAAAAAAAAAAAAAGAAATAAAAAAAAACATAAAAAGAAAAA
>Ga0099824_1007031_pt1 | contig 15129 bp, 9 predicted proteins | sample SiratrowhiteBW_FD_76837 | JGI IMG/M metagenome (GOLD analysis project Ga0099824, IMG submission 76837) | Root nodule microbial communities of legume samples collected from California, USA - Siratro white BW | ecosystem: Host-associated > Plants > Roots > Nodule | place: USA: California...
GAAGATCACATCCTTACCTTTTCTAAGGATTTATATGTTGAAGATACATCTTTGGTTTCTCTCTATCATGCTAGAGTCTTAAATCTCTAATTGTATTCCTGGTTTGGTTACAGGAGAATCAACAACAAATTAAAATTCTTGAAAATTTTAAAGTTAAGCAAGTACTTTTAGTCTGAAACTTCTAGTGATTTTAAGTATATCATTCATAATGATGTGTGTTGTTGTGAAGTAATTTTTTTGTTCATAATTACATCTTACCTAGCATGAATTTCAATGTTGTCTCTCTCGTTCGTAAGCTTCCTAGAGCTAACTCCATTAAGGATTTTAAGCCTATTGTTGTTACCAATTTTAGGTTTAAAGTTATTTCTAAAATTTTGGCCGATAAACTTGTTGTGATTTACAGTAGGAACATATCCCCAAATCAAAATGGTTTATCAAAGTGAGAAACATTAAAGATTGCATATTAATTGCTTCTGAAGCTATTAATTTGCTTTCGAAAAGAGTTAAGGAAGATAATATTGATACCAAAATTGAAATTAAAAGAGCCTTTGATACTCTTAATTGGAGTTTCCTTTTCGCGATGTCCAATAGTTTGGATTTCAACAAGTTTTGATAAAATGGATTCATATCATTCTTAAATATGCTTTTCTTTCTATTAAAGTTAATGAGAATCTCGTTGGGTATTTCTCATCGAGGAGGAGATCCTTTATCTTCCCTTCAATTTTGCTTAGCCAAAGAAGTTCTAAGCAGGGGCTTATCTCTTGTTCTTTATCAACAAATGTTTCCTATGGTTGACCCTAAAGGCATTATTTCCCTTCTCATGTCCTTTACGGTGATGATATCTTTGTATGTTCCAAGGATAACAAAAATACTTTATCTAATCTCGTGGATCTTCTACAGTCTCATGGTGCAGTTTTTGGTCAATGGATAAATTTCTCTAAAATCCTTCTTTTTACTATTCATAATTCTGTTTTTTTTAATGGGAGGATTAAAAAATTTATTGGTTGCGACATGGGATTTATTCCTTTCTAATATATTGGTGTTCTGATTTTTGTATGTTATTAGTAGAAAAAACACATTTTACGACAGGATATCATCACAGTTAAGAGGAAACCGCAATTAAAAACAACGTGGTGACATTTTTGAAATTAAGTGCAATCATACCACCGCTGTTGTCCACAACAACCGCAAATTAACGTTGCATGAGATATCACCGTGGTTGGAGCGAGAACCACGATGGTAAGACATACAAATATTTAAAATTGAAAAATTGCAGGGAGATACCAGTGTGGTTGTTTAAACAACTGTGCTGGTATCTGCAAAATAATTTTTAAATTATTTTGCAGGGAGATACAAGGGCAGTTGTTTAAACAATCGCGATGGTATGTGCGATACTAGCGCGGTTCCCACTAACAACCACGCTCGTATCCCCTATTTTAGGGTTACATCACCTATCCATATACGCTCGCATCCCTTTGTTTACAACCATTGAAACTCGACGCCCCTTTTGCTTTTCCTTCCGAGTTCTCCTACGAGTTTGGACTCTCTTCTCTGAGGAAGACTCAGGGTTTAGTCGGTTCGCCGCAGTCGCCGCTGACCGGAATCGGGAGCTGGTCAGGTCAAAGCGTCGTTTCCAGGGACGGAAGCCCGAATGGGTACTCTCGTGTTCCTTCGCCCTCAACGATGCCGTTTGACGAAAACAATGACCCCTGGGAAGTCATATAAGTCGTCGCCGGACAAGTCGCAAGATTGAAAATAAATAACAACCATGTTTCATAGTATGACTTTCAGAACATTGGGGGTTCACTTGCTCAGTCTCGACCTAACCAAAATAAGGTGAGAGAAGCTATTTCTGTAATTATTTCTTCATTTGGTTCCTTTTATGCACTTTCCCATTGATACATGCTTTGTTTTAGCCCTATTACCTGTCTACGAGGGTTTCTAACAGTGATTAATGTGTTGTTGGTTTCTTAGGTTGCGAGATTGAAGCAGTAGTGCGGTTCGGTTTGGGGAAGGCCAACCAAACCCAACTGGGTCATTCAGCAGCAACATGTTTAGGTTCAGAACAGAGCACGTGAGTTTGGCCATGAGAGTTTGAATGAGAAATTCACATGTTTGTAGAAAAACCGCATACCATCGCGGTTGTTAACAAACAACCGCGATGGTATATTATACTTTTCATTACAGTTATACAACCGAGGTGGTAGCTTGAGTACTTTTATCGCGGTTAAATCTATTACAGTTCCAGAATCGCGATTGTAAGCCTTGTAGAATCGCAGTTAAATAAGTTTTTTCTACTAGTGTGTGCTCCCACGAATAGATTCCTCCAACCTCTAATAGATAAGGTGAAATGTAAATTGGTTTCTTGGAAAGGAAAAATATTAAGTATTGGGAAAGGTTTAATTAGTCAGTTCAATTATATATGATTTTATGGCTTATAGCTTTAAAATTTATAAAATGGCCTATATTAATCTTCTTAAGGAGGGTAACAAATGAGAACTTCATATGGGCATGTAACAAGGCGAGTATGGTTAATATTAATTAGAATATCGTTTGCAGTTCTAAGTCTAATGGGGCTTGGAAGTTCTCAATTTATAAGAGGAAAACAAATCTTATCTCCTTAGAGTGGCTTAGGATTTTACTTATAATGATATGCCTTGGTCTCTTAAAGATAGCTATGTTTTTTAAAATCAAGTTCTGAAAATCCTTACTTATCATTCCTTTTTTGTTTGGCCTGGCATAAATGATTTCTATGATATTGCATTGGAGAGTATTTTTTGAACTTTGGACATCATTTTCTTTTCTTTTTAATAATATAAGTAATATAATGACAGTAAATAACTTTAAGATGTCAGTCTAAATGAGATATTAAAATTCATAACCATATCTAACAATTTTATAAAATAAATAATTTATACTTAATTTATTTTAAAATAACTTTTGAAAGGGCTCCTAAGAAAAACATTAAAAGCAAACTACTAAATTCATGGATCATTTAATAATATTTTTAAAGCAGTAATATAAAATTAAATTCTAAATATTAAATTTTGTTAAATATTTCAAAAAAGAGTTCATTTCTATAATAATTTGATTTAACTCAAATAAAATTACTCTTTATAATTTATAAATATTATATGTAAGAGAAAAAAAGTATTCACAAGTAATTAAGCAGTGAAAGATCACACGTAATTATTGAAACGGGTATGTTATAAACTATTTATTATCAATTAGTCATATATGTTAGTTTATAACTTAATATAACTAATATGTTCAACATACTTAAAAGTACGTACAAGTATTAAAGATTTAAAACAAAATTATATAATATTGTAAATCAATATAAATGTATTTAACATGTGATTTTACACTCTGTTTTTGGGTTGCACTTTTTGAGATGGTGAAAAAGGAGCTGAAATGGGAGAATATTTCCAGGTTTGATAATTAAACTCATTTGCGTTTTGTTTGCACAGTGTACTGTGTTTGTAGAAAAAAAAAAGTGAAGAATTTGGTGAGAAAGAGTGTATTTGTATCTTTCAAGGAATTTTGATTTGTTATTGGGTTTTGTTGGGTTATCCTTCTATTATGCTATATACACTAATTTTCATATTTTAAAATATATTAAATTTTTAATATATCATAATTAGTGTATTTTTAAAAATATACAAAAGATATAATAAAGAATCTGAACTCATAGTTTATGCAAAACTGATTTAAGTGGCATGCATGATAAACCTATCAAGCATGAGAAGAAATGAGACGAGAAATACTTCTTTTTTTTGCCTTTCACAAGCAAAATATGTATTTTGGTAGTTTTTTTAATATAACAACATGTTGGTAATTTGGTAATATAAAGGCACCTTAAAAAAATTAAATTATCAAATTATTATATTTTTTTATTATTTTAATTAAATCTTTAATAAACAATTTTTTCTTCACTCGCTACTCTTTTTCTTTTAATTCAAACAATTTTATTTATTACTCTATTTTTATAAAAAGAACCTCAAAAGTGAAATTGGAGTATTGTTTGGTCATATGAAGAAAGTCATTTGAGGCTTTCTACCTTTGTCTAAAATGTTTTTGTGCTAGTCAATTAATTTGAAGTACCTATGATGGCTAGTTCGATGCATAAAGACTACATGATCTGTTATATCTTAAGCTTGATTAACTATGTAGCTTCCCAAATAAAATATAATTACCACAAGAGTTATATAAGTGATTATGTATGATCATATGTCAGTTAATAAGTAGACAATTTTGTGTTAAGAACCCCACATAATAGGTTATACATTAATCATAATTAATTATATAACCTTTTACATAAAAGTTTCCACATAGGATACAATCCATTATGTACCGCGGAGTATAAATGAATTGAATAGAATTTTGAACAAAGTGGTAACATTGTTATTTTAACAAATTAAAGATGAATTCATTTGTAATGAATAAGCATGACTGTCCTTCAATAATAAATTTAACTTTCTTTTATTTTCTCTTCTTTATAATGAAACTAATTCTTATACAATTCCTATATTTCTTTTTTTCAACATAATCTAACCATCCATTTTTCACTATATAATTCTTTTTTTCCTGTTTCTTACTTTTTATTTTCGCATTATCTAAATAAAATCTTAAAAAGAGTTTGGCAAAGGAGAAGTGGGAAAAGGAATAAAAAGGAAAAGTAAACCATTTGGTAGAATAGAAGAGTTATAAAAAAAAAAAATAACGGCAACAACAATTTTTATGTAAAATAATAAAAATAAATAAAAAATGATGTAATAAAGTCATTACGTAGCTTCTATAATCAATCGTAGAATACTTGATTTCATTTTGTATTCTTAAACCTTATTTTATTTTAATAAATAAATATAATAATATTAAGAATGATAATAAAATAAAATTTATTTAATTTTATTTTAAATAAAAAATATCAAAATAAATTAGTTTCAGCTATACTTACTTTTTTTAACAAACCGGCCTTTATTTTACATATTTCTTTTCATTTTTCACTTATTTTATCTTTCTGCATTTCTTTCTTCTTTATTAAATACATCCTTAATTTTATTTTATTTTGGCTCTAAAAACCGAAAATTAAATTAAGTCACATAGTAAATAAGCTTGTAATTTTTAATGACTCAAATATGTTATCATTTTAATTCTTCAAAATTTAAAATTATTATTTTACTCTCTATATTTATTATAAAATAGATAAATAAACATTTATTTAGAAATTTATAATTTTTTTGAAAAATATTAAACATTAATATTGTACACATGCAGAGTAAGTATTATTCTTAAGTATTTGACCCTTGGTTGGAAATACACACAAGTGCAGGGGATTTTATTGTGGCAAAGTTACTGCTACAGTGGATGTACATTTTTCTGACACAAACAAAACGGTGACGTCAGATTAAATATGATTTTTTTCTACTACGAAAAAGCGTCGTGAGCTTTAATACGAGAGAGACCTGCACAAATGGGACACCACAATAGAGGCATCGATGAGAGAGATCAGATTAGTATGGATAGGCGGCGGCGGCGGCGTGAAGTTCGAGGGTGACGGTTGAGTTGAGCTCCGGGAAGGAGGAAAGAAGAGGACACGTGTGAGTGATTGCGAAACGTGTCGCTGACGTTACAATCTGAATGGCAATATCTCAGTCTCCGTCACTTCATCCACATGTGCTGTTTGGACCACCGTTCATTCCATCGCTTCTACACACACAATCTTCCCTCACCGTCAGATCAATCCACAGGTTCTTCTTACATCTTTTCTCAACAACAAACCATAGTCATGCATGCACGCACTTGCTTTTCCAATTATGTTTTATGCTTTTACAAGCTATTTTAATATTTTATAGAAAATAAATGTATTTAACATTTCCATTAAGTAAAATTAGTAAGATTATATATACCTTTTTAATAATATTATATTTTTCCTATGCTATTCCATTTAATATTTTAACTACGAACGATGATGTGCTAATGTCCAAAGCCTTACCTTCTGCCAAGTTCTGAAGTCAGTGTCATGTTAATATGTATTAGGATTTTTTTTTACATATTGACTTAATCATTTGTTTTAAACTTTTCTGGAAAATTATTTATTTGGACATCTATAGTAGATTTAATGTTTACTTAAATAATTTGTAAGTTATCTCCCATATCATTTTTATGTGTCAAGTCATCAATTTATTTTGTTTACTTTGTTTTTAATCCGTCAAAATTAAAATTATAAAGGGAAAACAGATTATAAGAAATATTTTTTTTTTATTTTTTATCATATATAATTCATTTAAAACTGTCAAGTTTAATAAAATGAATATACTTATAGACACACACTTATTCATATATATTTTTAAAATATTAAAAACAGAAACAGTGAGGACTTTAGGACTAAATACTTAATCACATTAATATTTTAAAATAAATATAAAATTGGGTTAGTGGAGCAATTTGCCCCCAGTGAGCTAACAAGATGTTCTTACCATTCCAAGTAATACCAAATAAAAGTAAATCTTTGAACCCTTCCAAACCCGTGTCCTAGCTCAATCAGATGTTAAGCCCTTTCATTTCAATCTTGTTCTCACCAACCCTTTTGTTCCCAAAACAGCATCATACACAAAGAATTGACACAAGGTGGCACTTGTGACAAGAGAGCAGGTTGATGAAAACAAGTTCTAATGTCACGAGATGGAAACGAAGAGATCATGCAATGATGTTGTAAGAAATTGATGGAGGATCATTTTGTTCATTAGATGATAGAGCCCCGACGGTGACATTGAGTTTCAAAATAAATTGAATGGAAGCAAAAGTGATTAGTAAGGGTTTTTAATATTGTATTTTTGGATTTAGTAATTGGGATTTTAATGTGAATTTTTTAGTGATTTTTTTTTATTATTTTGAATGTTTTAAATTTGATCTATCATTTTTTAGAAACTTAGTGAATACAATTATTTTCCATAAGCGGATGGTAATAAAGTTATCACAGAAATATGAGTTATTATCTATTTGTGGCAGGTGCTATGGTATTAACGTCCTTATTATCAATTTAGTAAAAGAGACTACATTAACTCATTTTTTTAAAAATTGAATTAAATTAAGAACGTTAAACAAAATTGAAAAATTATTATAATAATGAGCTATTTTTTCATGCTCTGACTATTTATATTTCGGATTATGTTTTAATAGATTAGGTTTCCTCCCTATCTCTCTCTCTCTCTCTCTATATATATATATATATATTTAAAAATTTTAAACATAATTCTAGTGGTTTTAAATTAAAAAAAAAATCTAGCACTTTATAGTTTTATAAAATATTTTTAACCAAGTCATGTAAATTTGAATGTGATTCATTTATCATCTTTTTTATATTTTGTTTATTTCTATGGATTTCCTATTGAAAAGAAAGGGATGAAGGGGATTTGTAATGGTTTGCTTTAATGTATTTGGTGAGAAATACGAGGATGACTTTGTAGAGTTCAGATAAGCATCTAGCCTTGATGAAGAGCATTGAAGAGAGGGAAAAGTTTGGCTAGAAAATCCATGATCTTTGTAAATGTTTACTTGTTCACTTGTCTCCTAACATTGCACTTGTACATAAGAACCAAGAAGCAGCCATTCTCAAGTCATTATTCATAGTTCAAGTCCAAGTCACCGAGACACATCAAGTTGTAGTTGCTTAATTCCCAAGGACCTTGTAGATCATCCCTGTACCATCGTCATTCACCATTTTGAGGCGTAAGTTTCATAACACCTTGATATTGTTGCAATGTGACTCATGTTTGTTATTCATGGTTTGGTTTCACCATTGTATACTCTTTTTTTTTTTTTTTTTTTTTTTTTTTTTTTTTTTTTTTTCTTTTTTTTTTTTTTTTTTTTTTTTTTTTTTGAGGAACCAACCTTTCTTGAAGCTTAAATGTTATAATCTTATGTCGCCGGTCTACTCTATTTGCCAATCAACTTTACATAGTTGATTATTTGAAACTTTTAATTAGCACACAATGGATTATTCTTTCCCTTATTCGCATATAATATGTTTAAAAAAACTAATTTTAATCACGTAAATATTCATCATTATAAATTATAAATATGTCACTGTTAATATCTTAAGATAATAATTATCACTAGTATTTTTGTCACTATTATAATTGTGACAATAATTTTAAATGTTACTATAAAATTAAGTTTTATTATTGTTAAATAATAAAATATCATAAATATATAAAACAATAATGATAAATTAGTTATTATTGTTATTAATTTATTATAATTGATAATATTTTATTATCAAAGTTTATATGATAATTAACTATTAGTTGTTTTTAATTATTAATATTTATCATTGTTATTAGAAATTAGGATAGTTTGTAATAAATATCATATCATAATTAATAGGTAAATTGTATTTAAAATTTTAAAATAAATATTAATTAAAATAAATAAACATAAAATATAAATATAAAATATTCATTGTATTTAAAAATACAACAAATAAAATATACAAAAAGAACTTGAAACATAAATATATCAAATTAAACTTAATTTTAATTTTTGTTTGGACGACAAAAGGTAAAATGAATTAACTAGAACATTGGAACATTTCAGGATATCCCAACCCTCCTTATACACAAAGAACAAATACAAGTTCATCATTGAAAGAAACAACAACCACGTAAAATGATGAGATGCAAAAATATCCTGTAGCCACAAATGTGCTCCCACACCTGTAATAGAGCTACAACAACAACCCGCCTCAAGGCTAATATGTATTAAACATTCGGATACCTCAGAACTACTCTTACTCTTAAGAGCAATAAACATTGTCATCAATCAAGCAACTATACAGTGTTGAGTCTTGACAGTAGCGTCCTAACTCATGGTTTGACTGTTGCTAATCTTCGCACCTGACTCCAAACAATAACTTCTACCACGATTACCTTGGTCAAATGGTTGGATGGTCCATATTATCTTCAAGGATTTTGATCCTGAAAAATAAATAAAAAAAATCACTAAATGAATTAAAAAATTAATAATATTTAAAAATATAGAGATATAGAAATATTAATAAAAAATTTAAATAATAATACAACTTACTTTGTTTGATGGAACATTTGAAGATAAACTTCCTAAAGTAGCCATTTGATGTCTGGTCTCCCTTTCAATATCTTGCTTCTTTTGGTCATGTTGAGTTTTCATAGCAAATTAGTGATTTTTGATTAATTGATGTTGAGATTGCAATTCACTTTTAAAGTTGAATGTTAGTCTCTTGTTGCTTCTGAATAATCTTGGTCAAATTTTGCACTTCTAACTCTAAATCATTTGCTCTCTTTTGTGCATCTCCATTTAACTTTGAATAAGTTGTCTCTCTATATTTCTTTTCGTCATTGACACACTTGTTATACCTTGTGAGTGATTTGGTTTTGTTCCCAATACAAATTCAAAATGTTTTACCAGTAGGACATGTGCTTTTGAAATTTGATACACTTCACTCACATTTTTCAAAGGGTGGTGATATTTTGACACCACTATTCATCTTTGACGCCATTTAACATTAATATATATTATTATTTTATTTATATATAATGTTTTATTAATAAAATATAGTGTCAAATAGAAATATAAGTGAATAGCAGTGTCAAACTAGCATTTTTCTTTTTCAAATTGTCCTATATAATATTAACACAAAATAATATGATACATGTCAACATACAAAAAAAATAATAAAATAACTTTTGATATCTCTATATATATTTTCACATGTCACCTTATCTACACATTTCAACACCACAATCTAAATTTTTACACTAAAATTGTAAAACTTTAACGAGATAAAAATATAACTTTTAAATCTATTAAAATAGAAGCAAAAGTAATTTTTTTATTTATCATAATTTGTTCTCTATTGGGAATACATCAAGTTTCATCAGATCTCATTCATGTGGCCTTCCATACTTCCACTGTATTTGGCCATTCATCACTTTTTAGTTTCTCTTTCTATTAAAAATAAATAAAATAAGATATAATGATGTTAGATTAAATAAAAGAACAAAAACAAACAAACTAGTATATGTGAAACATAAAAGAAACATTGCAATTTCGAATGTCTTTTGGACAATTGATTTTGTGCCAATAACTGACTTAATTTCTTGTTTACTTCGGTTAACTTTATTTTTAAAACTCCTTTCCTATAAATGTAGAAATAATTTAATATTATAATATAAAATACTTAAAAAATTAAATTCAAATTTAAGATATAAATATATAAAGAATGTAACTTACCTTAAATTTAGAATTGTTCCATTTATTATTTTTAACCAATTACATCATTTGGTCTACCTTTGTTTTGGATATATGTTTGATGTAAATGATGATGTCTATTTCTATATTGGTTTTGTAGTTGTTTCATTGCATGTTTTCTATCCTCTTCTATCAAACATAATGCACCCTAAAGTCATGGAGTTAAAAGAAATACCAAATAGAACATTGTTAAAATACATTCAATATGTAAATCAAAATTAATTAAGTGCATAAGTTATACTAACATTCATATGTTTCCACCTTATATTTAGATCATCTTCATATATCTCTTCCCAAGTCTTAAATTGTAAAAGAGCTTTTTGCCATATACACACATTTGCTTCAGGTTTGAAATATTTTGCATGTTTTCCACAAAGCTTAAAACAAGGAGGAGGAAATTGGATATCAAATGTTTTGTCCATCACCATTAACTTTTCTCTTTTCTTTAGGAGTTTTGCATGAATGGTGTGCCCACTTCACTTCTTAACATATTGACCTAAATTAAATTAAGGAAAATAAATCAACACCAATTTAAGTACTTGAAATTTTTAATTTTAGAAAAAACATGTTCTTCAAGTACCTGTACTTGTTTTAGGTTGCTCAACATCACTCAACATAGAGGCATTGACTCTTTTAGAACTTAATTTTAATGATCTTGTTATCTACAAAATATAAATGTAAATAATCATAAGAGTTAAAGAAAATATATATTAAAAGATAAGATAAATGATTAGATGAAGAAGAAGCCAATGTCATGACATACGGAAAATGAGCAGTAGGACCTGATAGATAAATTCAAGTGTAGTGAAAGCAATCATAACTTAGTATAGATAAATTCAAGTGTAGTGGGAGAACATAAGCTAAAATACTCGATAATGTCTACATGTAAGCCAATCCACATAGACCAAACTACTCCGTTTACAAACACATGTAAGATTCAATATAGCCAACAAAGCTTCATAAACAAAAAAGTATTATCTAGAACTAACAAATAATTAAATCATGTTTCACTATCAATCTAAATTAGATTATATATATTGTTGGTGCAATTAAACTAAACACAAACATTTCATATGTTAAGATCCTCATTATATACCTTTTTTTTTGTTGTCTTTCATCTTCTTTACTAGAATCTTGGAATTCCTCTACTTCTTTAGGCCTATACTTTTCCCCATGCTCTTCATCTCTTTTCTTTTCCTTATTGGTTTTGGTATTTTGAATTGAAACTTTCAATGAATAAGTTGTATGTGATAATCCCAAAGCCTCTAGTTTTGCTTTGTTTTCTTCGATTCTTTGTAATCTTTGTTCTTCATAGTTAGACATGTTTTGCTCTTAGAAAAACAATTAGATATTTTCTATCAATCTTTTCACCTACATTTGAGACAAAAAATAACAAATAAATAATCAAAATTTGTTACAAATGGTCAAATAAAAATGAATATCAATGTTAAAAGAACACATCCATCCCTACCTCAAGCAAAAATATTGATAAGTGTATACATAATATATAGAAGTAATATTGGGGAAGGATTCATAATATTCATATTCATATAAATTATAGGTTATACATTAAGGTCTAGGTGTAGGGTCTTCCAGTATCATATATACACAATTCGAAATTGATATGCAAATTTGTGTCTGTTTCAAAATCATCTCTAATTATCTGTTATCACATACTGCTCCAACACACAATAATATACATAACTTGTCAACTCCATAACTTGCTGCTTATTGTGGGTATATCTATATTTTAAGGGTAATGTTTTCAATAATATTTAAATACTTCCCTAGCATTCATCCCTGAATTGTTAATCTGTATGACTTTTCTAATTCAGGATTACTCATTCTTGTCTTAATGGTTGATATTTCTCGCTAACAGGTAATCGTAGAGTATTTGACAGTAGAAGAAGCTGATGGGCTAAAAGAGGGATTCAAGTTTGTAAATACAAACAACAGAGGCAAAATCAACGTTGATGAATTACGAGTAGGGTTGCATAAATTAGGCCATCAAGTTCAAATTCTTATGAAAGCTATGAGTACTAATTATTATATCTGAAACCTTCTCTCAAGAATTGATATTTAAAGTACCTTCCTTTTTATAAAAGATTGGGGTCTTTTTTTTTGTATATGTCAAAACTAAACTACAAACATCAACAAGTTATTTATTCTTTAACATGGTATGATATAGGATAATTCAGCCACAAACAAGCATTCTTAATTCTTCCCCAAGTGTCATATTCTTTCTTCCTATAGAGAAACTTCGTAAAAAGTGCTATATTGTTATTTAGTTTTTGCCAAATCATATTATAAAATTCATGCCCCTCAGAAGGTTGTCTTGTTCACTCCTAACACATGGGACTGTTTTGACAAAGTGATATAGGCAGGGGTAGACACTTAGATTATGGAGAGTTTGTAGCTATCTCTGTTCAATCAATCAATCAATTATATGATTGATTAAACATAGAATCTCATTTAAATAGAGAATCACAATTAAACAGAGAGTTACAATTAAACAGAGAATCTCTCTTCAAAGTGAAAACAAACAAAATCACTTAATGACGTTAATTTCAGATTACACACAGTCTGAACAGTGCCTGATGTGAGCAATGGTCATTTGCCTCAATCAAGTGAAGAAAGAAAAAAACTAAAAATGTTTGATTTATATGAAAGAATGTTACCTTTCACGATAGGGTTTAAGAAATGACTCTCAATGTATTCTTCCTAATCAAAGTTTGAGTTCTCCAAGTTTTAACTCGTCACTGGTTCAGGATGCGACAAATCTATTTAACACGAAGTTATTGATTTACAGACAGAGATGTGAAATGTGAATTCCTTCTTAGTCACTGCTTCATTTAATGTTAGGGTATGCGTTGACTGGAGATTTTATTACATTTAGGAATGAGGGCTTGCATTTAGGGTTGGGAATGATTGCAACTTCAAAATCAAAAATTGAGTTTGACATTTGAGAACAACTTTAGGAAGGGGGCCTTGGGTTTAGAATTAGGTATGGGTGCAACTTCAAAATGGAGTTGTATTTGAGATTTGTGAACGGTTAGATTGAAACTATCTAAACAATTGAAAAAATTGAAAGCATCAAAAGTGTTGTGAAGTTCTCATTAGGCTGGAAAGCACACAGTATCTACAAAATTGAATGAGGTAAAAGTTGTGTGAAGATATGGTTAGATTGGAAAGCACATAATATGTGAAAATTTGAAGGTGCAAAAATTTTGTGAGGACCTGTGAGAGCGCCAAGTAAATGGCCCAAAAAATACATGATAATTAATTAATATAGTAATATATAATTATATTTATTAATTTAATTTAATAAATTATATTTATTAATTTAATTTAATAAATTAAAATTTGAAGTATAATTATACTATATTTTTTAACTATCAAAAATACATGATTTAATATAATAGAAAAGGATAAGTGGATAAAGATTATTTAATGGAATTTTCACAATCTCTTACTATTGTTAAAATCTTTGTAGGGAGTATTCATTAAAATTCATCAAGATCTAGAAGATACATTCTTTCAATATATACTATGATATTTATGTTGTTATAATGAATGTTAATGAATAAGATTTATATTTTTTTTATATCTTATAATAAACTAACATCTTTCTCTTGTTTTATTTCAAATATTTTACTCACTATTAGCTTGTATGCAAAGATAATTATTTATAATTAATATATACATAATAATTAATTTGGTTATAACCGACAGAATGAGAGTAACAAACTTATCTTTGAAAATTTTTAAGATAAACTAAAAACATACATATTGATTATCTAGGGAGTACTCACTTAATCTTTCTCATTGGGTATTCTTAAATCTCTCCATTTGAAAAAGAATTTCTATAGGAAGATCTAAACTCGATATTTCTCAACAGCAGCTCGGTGACCATTATTCAAATCTTGAAGCCTTACTTGCTTCCACATTAAACGATTTAAGCTTCTCTTCGGTAAGAGCATTCATTAATTTTATTTAAATTGATCTTATTGGTGAATTAATTTTTCTAATATAAGTGTTCAAGCTAACTAGAGTTCGTTGTTATCTATATTTATGCATTTATATATAAATATATCTTATTTGAAACATGGCCTTACATTTTAGTATATTAAATTTAAAGTTATCAATTTTTTCATACAAAATATTTATTATGTGATGTCATGTTTTTTAAATATGTATTTTCATTTGCACTTTAACACATTTAATTATAGAATTTCTCGTATTGTGTTGACCTTTTTCGGCAAGTGTACCGAGTCAAAAGTAATATAGATTTATAAAGTAAGGATGTCGATCCCATAGAAAACAATTTTGCTATTAAATCTCAAATTCACGACTCACTAAGCAAATAAAAGTTTAAGATGATTTATTATAATTTGAATTAATAAGCTATAAAGAACAATTAAAAATAAATAACAATTATAAAAAGGAGTTTGCAAGATCTAGAAGGACTTTGAGATTGAATTTCATCTATTTCTCTCGTTCATATTTTGGATTTGATAAAAACATACAATATCCGTAACTACTCACAATTGATGCACATATAAAAATCATTCACACCGATTCCTCTGATATGAAATTCATAAGGAAATTTCCTTAACACTGATCTCTCAGCAATTTAGTAAATTACCTAGTATTAAGAACATATGTTATACGCAATCAATACATCGAAACATATCCCTAGTATTCCAATATATTGATTATTTTCATCTAGGTCAGAAACTCAAAAGTACTTCCCAGTTAAATTTAAGAATCAAAATCAAGACTCTATTGATTAGATAAAATCTAGCATTAAGCACAAGATGAAAATACCAATTGAGTAGA
>Ga0099824_1007036_pt1 | contig 15114 bp, 6 predicted proteins | sample SiratrowhiteBW_FD_76837 | JGI IMG/M metagenome (GOLD analysis project Ga0099824, IMG submission 76837) | Root nodule microbial communities of legume samples collected from California, USA - Siratro white BW | ecosystem: Host-associated > Plants > Roots > Nodule | place: USA: California...
AAGATAAACAAATCGAAGGGTATGTTTACTTATCAACACAAATCTTGATGCAACAATAGAAAACAATAATATTTATACTTTAATGTCTCAACACAATTCGTCTCACGAAGGTGAGTTCCCAAATATGCAAAACATCCAAACAATATTTTCAACATTTGACATTTTATCGTAACTCGTTCCGCGAAGGCGAACTCTCAATTATGAACCATGCCCAACAATATTTATCAGGAGAAATATATAATACAAGTTATAATGATTAAGCAACAAGATCAACATGATCAATTTTTAATTTTTTTTTATGGGTTACTACTCATCGTCTTCAACCTCAAGAAGACCCAAACTGTATTTTGCTTGTTTCTCCCTCATCCGGACACCAAATTAAGTGATTCTTGTTGCGTTAGATTCGTATTGACGAGCTCTACAACATTATGGGATTGATTTAATGAAAAAAGCTTTCAAAAATTTTGGGTTCTGCACGAAAAACCGAAGAACGAAATTCGGCCCTCTCATGGCATCTCCCTAAATTCTCAACCAAAATTAACGATTCCAAGTGGGTTATGTTCGGATTATTGTCCTCTTCAAAAGCCCTATGGTATGAGAACCTAATTGTCTCATGGAAGTGTTTGATTTTGAATTTCTAAGTTTAGGGTTTATGAGTACAAAACGCATATCACTTCAATTCCTCATCAAATTAACCAATTAAGGGTTCTATTTGTTTGAGAAGGACCATACAACAAAAAACCCTCAATCAATTTCACAATTAAATTAACTCTAAAGAAAAATTCGAATCAAGCAAATAAGTTTCAAAAACAACGACGTACTTTACAGCAATAAAATGTCTAAAAATTGGCTCTGATACCATTTGAAAGATTTATCCTTTAATATTTATTATATTCAGTCCAATTAATGCATGTCAAGTACAATCATACATTCAATATTAAATCAAATACTTACTTGGATCTGAAGATGATGTCATTGTAGTTATTAATAAGAGAAGATTGAATTCTTCTTAATGTAATTGAGTAAGTACAGATCTTGAGAAAACACAACAGAGAAGAAAGAAAAGAGCATAGAAGGGTGTTTACGATGTTAAACCAGGAGAATTAGGCAACTTACAAAATACTGCTCTATTTTTCTCTTTAATAGGATAGAGAAAAACTAATATCTGGTTAACCGTAAGGACCCTTTTTTATTAATATAATTAACATAGGACTAAGCCCACCTATTATCAGCCTGTCATATCATATAATATTCACATTCCATAATCCATAATAATACTTTAATAAATCTGGATCAATCATTTTAATTTATGTATGTCCACAAGGATTAGTTAATCCAACAGATAGAATACATAACACTTACAGACTTGTAAGATTATTTGGTCTATAATGTCAATCTACACATCTACCTCCTAATTAGCGATGAACATAGAACCCACAACATTTATGTGACCATATGCAAGTAAGAGGAATAGACTACAGGACATTGAAAGAATTGTAAGATTATCTTTTATACATCATAAACACAAGAAATACAATGAAACAATGACCGCAATTTAGAATATGGATAATAATAATAATTAGAATGGAGTTTACGGAAACATACCATTGTGTGATCGAGATCTGAAACAAGGATCTACCAACGAGAAGAATTTAGTTGATCCATGGTATGAAATAGTTTCTTTTCCTGTCACGGATTTATCCAAATTCCCTAAGTCAGGATAAAAAATTAATTCTACTCACCAAAATCAACTAAGTAAGAATAAAAAACTAATTCAACTAACAAATTTTTCATATGATTTGAATAAAACACAAGTTTCTCGTTGCATTTATCATACTTTCAAGCATCTAACATCTGAAACACAACAAACTAAAATAAACACAAAAAGTACTAACTATAGAGAAAGGTGATATGGAAATTGTGATGGCAACACCTTTGAGAGAATGAATAGAGTTTGTGAGAGTGATTATACAGTGATAATATTTATAATAAATATTATAATTATGGATAAAATATAATATAATAATGGAAGAAAATATTACACCGAGTGATGATAAGACTATAAGAGAAATATGGATCCAAACTGATTATGGATTATTATGTTGTTATTTTGAACTTTAAGCTCAAACACACAGAAAAATTGAAATTATTACGAATTTATTAATACAAGAATTAACTGTCAATTTATCTATCAATAAATTTATTATAAATTTATTAACAGATTTAATCTATGAATAAATTATTTATAAAGTTACCGACGATTTTAATCTGTCCATAAATATGTCCATCATAATAATAATAATAAAATAATAATAATAATAAAATAGTAATAGTATTAATAATAATTATAATAATAATTATTGTAGTTATAATAATAATAATAATAATAATAAAAACCTTCTTTGATCTATAAAAATTATAGATTTTCTCAAGTTATTGATTGGATTTGATTTTCAGTCTTTCTTTAAAAAATAACCTAATAATATGATAATTAAAAACTTATTGTTTTATATTTTTATTGACTAAAATTTAGTTTCCAAAATAGATTAAAAGTGACTTTAAAATGGTTTCTAATTACATCTTCAAAAGAGACTTAGAAAAATGTCTGTAAGTAAACAATTATTTTTTTTATCATTGATTACTAAAAATATAGTATCTAATTGTATTATAAATTTATATTAATATTAGAAAATATTTTAGATACTAAAAAAATATAAAATAGTGTTTAAATTAATTAATATAGTAATTAATTATTTTTTGTCTCTAAATTAATTATTATTTAATGAATTTTTGTTGTAGTTGAACACAAATTTTTAAATTACATAAAAGTACTTAAAAATTAATTACAAATGATATATTAAAATTTATAATTTAATAATTTAGATAGAAAAAAATTTAAATATAAAAATAAATAAGAACTTTAGATGAGTGTAAATTCAAATTTATTCCGAAGTATGACGATCATCTTACCCAATCCTATTTTGTGTTTATTCTAGTTTTTCTTTATTCTCTTATTCTAAACCTTAAACCAATGGCTTTTCTAGTTTTTTTCGATTTTAAGAACTATATCCTCCAACTTTGATGAATTTCTCAACTGTGTTCCCATGACCCGTGTAAAAAAGATGATACACATGATTGCCAATGATGAGAACAAGATCATTATTCAATAATTGCGTGATATGAAGAGTAAGGTAAATTATAAGCTTGTTGTGCTACATCACAAAGTTCTTTAACTTTCTGGTCTCTCATATTAAAGGACTCTTCGTTGAACAATTGAAGGCATTTTTCTGAAGCACTTCTATCCCAACGTTGATTTCTATAATCTCATTTCAAAGATGACAAAAAAAGGAAGACACAATTTTGAGGAAACATTTTAAAGATGTTGCAGTTTTGGGATTAATAAGTTTTTGAGGAGTATTTAATTTGATTTCGTTTGGGTTGTGCAGTTTTATTTTGCGTTTTTATAGAATTTTCTACCATCTTTATTCTTTATTTTGAACGTATTATTTTTATCAAATAATTTGATAAAAGTACCACACTCAAAACAGAAAACAAAAACTGAAAAAAAAAATGCATACCAAAATTATACAATCCCAACAAAATCAAATCTAATATTTAAAACAATAACAAAATCTTTTAAAAAAACTTATTAATCCCAAAATTGTAATATCTTTAAAATCTTCTTTCAAAATTGTGTCTCCTCTTGAAAAGTGTTTATTGTTAAAATTATTATTAATGTGAGAAACAAGGCATAGACTAGAAATGTTTTAAGAAATGACTTCAATTGTTCAAAAGTTTGTGAAAGATATCTTTAAACATGAGATATCAGGGAAAGCTCAAGCTGAAGAACTTTGTAATAACAGAAGCTTATGATTTAGCTTATTATTCATATCACATAATTATTGAAGAATGATCTCACTTTCTTAATGAATAACATTACGTATTAACTCTTTTATACAGGTTATGAGAAAAGAGTTTGAGGGACTTGTCACAGTTGGAGGATGCGATGTAGTTCTTAAGACTTGAAGGAGTTAGGAAAGTTATTGGTTTAAGGTTTAGAAACAAATACTATCAGAAATTTTTGATATACCTATAGATTATTACATATTGATTTTTATCCGTAGGTAAAGTTAACATTACTTATGGATTTTACTTACAAATCTATAAAATACAGATTTTACATATAACTTTTATCTATGAAAAATTTTGTAGGTAATTACATACAAATCCTAATTTATAGGTAAATTTGACATTATTTACAGATTTGTTACTGTAGTTAATTACCTAGGGGTTCAAATCTATATGTAAATACCTACAGATCTAAATTCGTAAGTAATATCTACAATTTTTTTCTATAGACAATATTAATAATTAATTTTATTAAAATTATTATTATTATCAACATTATTATTATTATTAATGATAATAATTATTATTAATTATATTAACATTATCGTTATTATTAACAATATTAATATTTTTATTATAAATAAAAATTAGTAATATTATTAAAATTAGTAAAATTTTATTATTATTATTATTATAGTTAATATTATAATAATAATATTATAATTATTGTTAACGTTATTAATATTAATCTTATTATTATTATTACAATATTTAATATTATTACTATTATTATTAATATTACTTTTGATATTATATTCATTAATATTATTATTATTTTATTATTATTATTATAATTAATATTATCATTAATAATGATAAATATTATTATTATTATGATTATTATTATTATTATAATAGTATTATTAATGATGATGGTGATGGTGATGATGATGATAATAGTCATAATTATGGTTTAAATGATGATAATGATAATGGTAATGATAATCATAATGAGTATATAATCATAAATTTGATTTGATGTTGATATCATGATTATAAGTTGTGTATATAAATAAATATAATTTTTCTTTTACTGAAAGAAGACAAAAAAAACTAGGATAAAAAGAGAATACTTGATAATCTCAATATTGATTCTACCAATGAGGATCATCTTTTGTAATATATATATATATATATATATATATATATATATATTGACGAAAGTATAAATTAGATAATTGGAAAAATGAAAATAGAGTTAAAATTTTTAATTTAAAAACTTTTCAAATAACACCTAAAATTATGAAACTTTGCCAAAAATAAAAATCAATTTTTAGAAAATATATTTTGATTTTATTTTAAGAAGGAAATAATTTATATTCAAAAGAATTTTATAAAAGAACAAAATATACTGGAACAGATTTAATCACATTGTCTACTACAATTAGCAGTGATAGTCTAATACATTAAAACATTTATTGTACACATCATGTAATAAAAAAATTTAATGCATTGAAGCTAGAGCAAATTGTTATTGCTCATCCTTTAATTAATGTCATGCCTTAAAAGTTTTCTTAAATAATTGAAGCGTTCTCCATTAAAGAATTTTATTTTATAATAGTGTTAGTATAAATCTGACCAAAAATTCTAAAAGTTGTAATTTGCATTTAACAAGTAGTAACAATCTTAACTATATATTAATTGTTATATATATATATATATAATATTAGTTTTTGTTAATATAAATTAAATACAAAACATAGGAAATGTAATCTATTAATTATTAAAACAATGACCTCGCTCACTCTTTTGTTACAACTAACGAAATTTTGACAATTTTTATTTCATATATAACTATATAATAAACTTATTAATTGTTATATTAATATAAGAAAATTGTGAATTACCTGTAGATGGACAAGAAAATTAAAAGAATTATATTACGATAAAATACACTCTCTTACTTCGATTTTTAATGCTCTCTCATATGTCTTATGTTCCACAGATACCAAGTTGAGCTAAAATACAAAATATTCAGCGACGAAAACTTTGGTGTGACTTCAAAGCTTGCATGGAGACAAGAAAGACTACTTAACTCTCACACGGCTTAGCAAAAGTACACAATATTCACTAATAAAACATTCACTAATAAAACCTTTTGACCTCACAGTTTGCACAAAAACAACAAAACACACTGCTCAGAGAGAATTTTATCGATCTTTCTGGTGCCCTCTCATGCATCTTATGTTATGCACTATTCCCCTGATCAGAGATTTTACCTAAAATACAAAATACTCACTAACAAAAATGTTGGTGTAACCTCAAAGCTTTCACAAAAAGAAAATAAAAATTAACTATATATATATATATTTTTATAAACATGTAATCAACTAAGCACATGAGTTTTCTTTTGTATTTCACTTGTTAAAGTTATTCTTTATTTTTGCTCACAACGAAAGAAGCTGTTCGAAGAGTTGTTCTGGTTGAACCAGGATCAGAACAGTTGGAAGTGTAAAAGTTCTAGTTTCATTAATAAAAAGAACGGTATGAGATGAGCACGTAGATGTCAGTGTACGATCAAGTGAATCAATTGCGAAGTGCAGGATGAGTTCATTGGTGTGGTCAAGACTCATCATGAATGTGCTCATAGATGTGTTCATTATGCTGAAACTGCAAAAATGGGAATCGTACGTACTAGATAGATACACGACGAACGCGTAGCTAACGCCTTGTGATATCGCCAATGATTCCAGAAATAGAATCATATTAAAATTTGAGCGTGTGGTTGCGTGGAAAGAGGAGATCAAGATTCGTGGGCTTTTCAAAAATAATATGAATTTTTTCTTTTGATTCACCAAGTGATATATACGGTGATGCCTGTCAAATTATTACCACTTTCGTTGGTGGTCATGTGCGAAAGATAAAAAGGCCTGTAGTCTGACTGATGCAGTTTTTTCATGTAAAATATCATAGAAAAAGAACAAGAGGCAAATTCTGAGTTGACAATGCATAGCATATAACACATACATAACAAGCATGACATGCATGTATATCTGTGTTTATAAGGTGAAGTACTACTGAATTATAAAATAAGGAGTTTGATTTTCGTTAAAATCTGGAAAGACAAAGAATCTCCTATACCCTCGCATGTGTCTGGGCATATGAGAAAGGTGGCAGTGGCTTGGGAGTGCTACGTTTTACAGAGAATTGATCAGCCTCTGAGTTTCCAAAAGCTTCACCAACTCTTCAATTGCAAAATCCAGTGAGGACACGTAAAAAGCTTATTCCTTCCGTGGAAGGAAAAGGGTTCCCATAAATTTTCATTAAGAAATAAAAGAGTAATGTATTTAACAGTTTCATCACACAAAGTACTCAACATTTATTGTCCTTTGTTTTACTATTTTTTATATTTTAAATGTGGAAAGAGATCCCAAAACTTGGGACAAAAATTACTTAGTTGGGATTAATTGAATGCAAGGAATAAGAAAGTATAAACTTGAAGAAAAAGTGATTGAGTTATAACATACGATAATATTATTTAATAGATTTGATAAAGAAATGGTTTGAATAAACAGCTTAATTAAATGTTTGTTTTGATAACATGAACTTATGAAACACGCCATAATCAACCTGGTTTTACGTTGACAGTGTTGTCCAGGGATTTTGTGTGTGTGTTGTAAATGAGTTAATTTTTTCTAACCTTCTTATCTCATAGTGACTATAGTTGGTAAATGATTGGTAAGACGAAAATAAGTATTGTTTTTACAAAGTCTCTTCAGATTGACCTGGTCTCCACTCTGTTCTATCGAACATCTTTGGATGTAACGTCTAACTTGATGTTAACACTTACGTGATATACAAGACGTAGCAGATATTTTACGTGACACACTTAACAAAATCAACAACACATAGCCTAACCAAGCTCCCATGTTACATAAAATATTATTTATCAAATGAAAAAGGTTTTATTCTTACGTAATCATTAAAGATTTATAATTTTAAAAAACATACGATACTTAATCAAGTTAAAATAAAAAAGTATAATTTAAATCCATCTCTAAAATTACTAATTTTAAATTATAAAATTCTAAATCACCAAATCAACTCAGATTTAAACTAAAACTATATTTTAAGTAACTAATATAAATAACAAAACGTTTTAAAACTAGGTTTAAATGCATTTTTTTCGTATCCATAGACTTAAAGGTTATTTTAATGCTATTGGTTTTAATTTTTAATGTTTGATCTTTATCATTTCTCAACTATTTAAATAAAGCCTTTTACCTTTAAGCTTCATCTAATAATTAACAGAGATATAGTCGAGGCCTACGGTAACATTGATATGCATACACTAATAAAATAAAATGTATGCAACATTTGAATAAAAACATAAAATGTTATAAAAGCTTCTTATTTATTTTAAATTATATATATTCATCCAAATGTATATAAAATACCGATATATCATATTTATGTTATAATTCTATTAATCTTTAGATGAAATTTTGAATAAGACAAAACGACTTAATTAAAATAGATGGATTTAAAAAATTCAAATAAAAGTAATTGAAATTAAGAAGATTAAATTACAGGTACATTACGAAAACTGGAATATAATTAGATGAAGAAAGTAACACAGAAACAAAAATGAGTAAATTAAAAATTTGGCGTATTATTCTTTCTGTCAGACACGAGAGAATAAAACCTTCTTCCCAAATCCCTGCTCCTTTTGCAAAGGGAGAAAAGACAAAGAATAAACAACCGTGTCTTATAACGTGGCTCGATGCCAACGTACGGAAAGAATGTTGCTGCAGACCCTTGAGTCACTCAAGGTTTCTGAGTTGTCTGTTCAAACTTCTATGCCAATTTCTTTTTCTCAACTTCGGCGAAAGATCAGCAAATATGTTGTTGGTCACGCATTTTTCATTCGTAATCTTTTTAACAGCACAAGACACCTTTATTTTTAACCACATTTTATTCTTCTTTTTGTGCAATATAACCAAATCATGATTGCCCCAAGGTTACCACATTTGAGGAAATACAACTTCCAACAGCTGTATGAAAATCTAACTGTCCTCTACCATCCTTAGAAGAACAAAGATCCTCATGTGTCCAATGTTGTTTATTCTTATCTCTCATACCAAATTCCCCTTAAAATAGAACTTGTAACAAAAAGAAATGTGGACCAAAATTGAGAAAGTTACATTAATTTTTGCATCTGGTTTTTACACATTTCCCATTTTTACAGCACGGAGGCTTCGTTAACATAAACAGGTAAAGCAAAGCTTGATCAACAAAACAAAACATTTATTAAGAGCTAATGATACATCCAAAGCTAGGAGGACCATTGTCCTAAAATAAAGGAAATAAACATAAAGAAAGGAATATGAATAAAACATTCTGAAATCTTCAACAACCTTTCCCCTTTAAAACATTGTTCACGAGTTTTCGTTCAAGTGATTCGTGATATTCGTTTCAACTTTCCCCATTTCCATGTCCACCTTCTCAAAGTTACCCTTTTCCTGCTCTCCCTTGCTTGGTTCTTCCACAACACCCCCTTTTCGGTATATGAAGTAAACTACAAGCTGCAGGATGGCCAAGGGAGTTCCAAGCACACTTGGTCCCTGTCATTGTGAGAGAAATAAAACATCAGTATTCGTAATATTTTGTTTTTTAATTTCTGAAATTATAATATCCAATAATTTTGACACCAACCGCAACGAAAACATCTCGAATGAGGAGTCCATAGATCAGCCAGAGTGAAGAAGATAGGAATGAGCACACGGATAAAGTTAGAGGCATGAATTCCACACTCTTTGTTTGTATAACTTTTTTCTGCACCAGTGAAAAATGAAACATAAGTTATATAATTATTATTAAGCCACCATATTTAATTGGATTCTATATCATGTACCATAGAAACAGAAAAGGAAAAATTTTTTAGTTAGCAGCAAGAATATACTTTAGTGATAACAGAATATCTGAACAGTGGAAAACAAAGATGAGACACTCACCATCGCAACGAGGGGAGATCCATACAGTGTTACTGAAACAACTAAGCCAATGCTACCCACGAGAAGCTTCCGGTGACGGCTATCATGGAATGCAAAAGCTGAGACTGCAGCAATTATGCAGAACACAACCACAACTGGTATTGCAATCATGGCTACCTTCACCTGCAACAACGTTTACTCATCTCAAAACGTGCAACAAAATGGACCTGAAAACTACAGTTATGTTTCTCAAATCACGTTTTTCCTTCTTGTTTGTTTCCCTATTTTAAAGAAGGTACTAATCGTGCAAACATGATTTTTTTTTTTATGCATGAAGAGAGTAACTTGGCTTACCTTTCTTTTGGGCGAAGAAAACCAGAAATAAATGAGGACATAGGATAACTCGAGAACAATCCCAACACCATTAACGGTGACTAGAGGGAAATTTTCCCACTTGCAGCTCACAACAGGCAAACCGTACCAAGTGAAAAGGAGACAGTTCAAGAGTCCAATGATGTAAGGAATGCATGAAAACTCCTCTGTGCTTTTCTTTCTTATAACTCTTTTAAAGGTAACCCTGAACATGAAAAGCATGAAAAGTGTTCAACACTTTATGTATTCTCTAAAGGGGAGAACATTAAAGCAGAAATATTGTTATAGATGTACATACATTGGTGCAGCATAAAGGGACATTGAGGCTGCATTGCCTGCAAAAACAAAAACAGAACTAATGAGTCAGTTTCTTTGAAGACTCAAACAATGAGTTATCCTAAGTCCTAAGCTAAGGAATGAACGAAGAAGTACCTAAAACAGCAATAACCAAACGAAGGGTCTCTGCCATGTCTAGTTCTTTTACTGAATACTTGAATACTTAGAAGTTAGAAGAGATGAATATTTTGTACTTACAACAAGTGCATTGAGAATGCTCTATTTATAGCAACTTGAGAACACTGTAGGACGCGTAGGAAACTTAAAATAATATTAAAAATGAAACAATGTATAAATTGAGAGAGGGAAGAAAAAAAAAAGGAGGAAGAAGTGCTGTCTACGTCTTTAACAATCATGTGGATGCGAAATTTTGTACAAATTGAGAAGCTTTTCATCAACTTGCTCAATATAACAGTATTCTTCCAAATTCCCACCCAGTCCCCCCCTACTTTTTTTTTTCTCCAGTTTTAGAGGCTAATGTTATGGTGAAGCAACAGACACAGAACATTATTTGCCATAAACTCTGATGTGTAGTGCCTTCATTTTTGACAAATCTCTTGCGTGTCATCTGATATTTCATGTTATTATCTATATAGTATTTTGATATAAGATCTTTGTTTTTCTAATACAAATTATCAGTGCCTTCTGCTTTTTATTTGGTTGGTAAAGCATTATAGAGGACAATAGTGCGTTTCAAAACATTACTAAGATGATCTACTCTTCATGACGTGGCTTCCATTTTGTAGAGATATGGGAGTTTATTTGGTATGGCGCAATTAAGTTGGATTTTGCTTCTCTGATAGGGTGTTCTTAGCAGACAAAGTGAGCAATTATAACTTTTTCCAGGGTTGGTTAGCAATTATAATTGTATATTACAAAAATAGTGAAATATTTTAATAACATTACAATATATATTGCCATAAAATATTTTGGTACATTTTAGACAAACAGCTTAGCTTATCCCATAAATTATCAACACATGATAATTTTTTCAGACATTTAACTACAAAACATTTACTAAAATAAACTAGATTTTTTCTCAGAGATTTATAAGTAATTTTCTTAACCTTAAGAAAGTTGTAACTCTTCTTGATGTTCAGAAAGTTGACTGATATATTACTTGGATTTTTATTCTCAAGAATATATATTTTAGAGACTTTTCTTTTTCTCCCAAAAATAATAAGGAAAAAAAACACTAATTTAGCCTTTTATTAAGGTTTTTCTTATAAAATCTCCTAAAAAGTACCTGCAATTAACTTTTATAAAAGTTATATTTTTTATTCATAAAAAGGACTTTTATATTTAAAACCTTTTACAAATAATACTTCGCCCTTTCTTTATTTTTAGGAAAAAGAAAAATTTAAAAAAAAAATCTCTCACTATACACACTTGAATAAAAATAAAAAATTTAGTATTATGCTTGCTATCAAGATTTTTCTTCTCCCATTTTCAGGGTGTGAGATTCTATTAATCAATGGAATCAAATCATTCATAAGAGAAGATAACTTGGGAATAATTATAGTACGGCTGGTGAATTTTATTGTAATATCATGTAATCTATATATCGAATATATGTCTACATAATGTGAATAAGAATAATATTATCCAACTCTTATACTATTTTAACTAGGAGTGTTATATACTAATTGAATTGATGAAAAAAAATATATAGAGACTACTACAAATCTAAAATAAAATGTTACTGAAAATAAATAATATAAATAGACTAATTTTAATGTTTATATTTTAAATTTTGTAAAATATTTTAACATAACCATCTTTACTTTTTGTTTGTCTTTTTGTTATAAAAATCCTAAACACCCCTTATATTTTTATACTTTACTCTAGTTTCATTACTAATAAAAAAAAGAAAGTTAATTACATATGTAAATAAATTGTATAATATTATTCATCATATTAAAAATATAATACTATACACAACGTTGAATGAAACAAATATTCAATTAAAAAGAAGTAGAATAAAATTATTCATCATAATAGAAGATTAAATTAAATTATTATATTAATAAATATGAATAAATATGTTAATAAAAATTATAAATAAATCACAAAACACATCCAAATCAAACCATAGAATTTGGTTTGGTTTACATTTGAACCAAATTAAATTGTGAATAATTTTTTATGTTTAATTTCGATATATTTTTAACCAAATACATATATAATTTTAATACTACAATAATGCTACTTCTTAACTATTTGACTCTTTTAAAATGAATAATGTAGTTTAGATGAACATGCATTCATAAATTGTTGGATAGAAAATTAATAATTTAGCACAAGTATAATTTAACAAAAATAAACTATAAGTTAAATATTTAATAACTGCCCACTATTATACTTATCTTCTAAAATTCAGTCGATCCAGCAATCGGCTTGGTAATAGAATTATCAATCCACTAAAAAAACAAATATTTGTTTGGGGAAAACTAATAGAAGGTATCAATTAAATTTAAGAATAACATATTTGGCAGCATAATATAGAATTTTATTATTCTCATTAATTCATATCCTCAATCAATTCTTTAAAACCTTGGAGGAACAATTCCTAGTATGAGGAATAAAGGCATTAAAAATCATAAGCGTTTCAGTGGTGCGCATTTGGCAAACGCATCACATGAATTCTATTCCAATGTACTGCTCCAAAAAGAGGGTTTATCCGTGCTGATGGCGATACCTTAATCAAGATTACAACACCAAAATTATAATAACCACGAAAATTAAATTAAGTAATTAAAAGGAGGTCTTTCTAGTCCATTACATAAAGATGAATGTGAACGGACCACAAAAGTGAATGTGTCAACATGCGTCATTTGAAATTAATAAGGGAGTTAAAGATATTATTAGCAAGAGATTGGAGTTTCCATAAACCCAAAAACGCAGCATTTGGTTTCCGGGCATGCGAAAGAATCTGGATTTAATGAACATAGGTTGTGAAATAGCTGGCAACACTCAAAATCAATTCCATCTATATGTTTGTTTCACCTGCATATAGCTGGAGGGTCAATTTTACAGCCACACTTTTTTGACTCAATTTACGACTACCATTCATGCTTCTTCCACTCTCCAACTTGCAAGCAATACAAAGGAAGCTCAGTTTCTTACTCTCTTACCTTTCCTTACAAAAACTGACCAATCACTGGAGTGGTCACTTTTTGGTATAATAATATAATAAAAAAAAGTGTAGATCATTCATTGGGGGTGGAAGTTCCTAGCCTATGTGCTTATTTGGTGATGGTGATCTTTATGCTTCCCCAAATAAAGTGACTCAGAGCGTAGTAGATATACACTAAGGTTCTGAGACACAGCTCAATCCTATGCTGTAAGTTGTGTTTGTTTTATTTTATAATGTTGTGTCACAGCTCGGTGATTGCATTACAGCAGCACGCTGCCCTAATTAGTTAATTTGCCCATGACGCTACAACCATGACACAAAAAACTTCACCAAAAAGCATTTCCTTTTACTCATGTGATTAAACCAGACGATGTGGGAGATCACGGAGAGATTAAAAAAAGTTAATTCTAAATTCAGTTGGGAATCAAGCAGTGAATATCCACCACCATGTATATCTTTTTATGATAATGGACAATTTTTTTGTGTAGTTTTTTTTTTTTTAATTATTGGTATTTGATATTATGCCAATTAAATATAAGCTAATTTAGGTAAAGTTGAATGAAATTATTATAAAGGTTTAAATGGATTCTTAATTAAAACATTTCGTGTTAGTGATTTAAAAAAAAAAAATCAGTAAGTATTTTGTTGTTTGACTTTTTCCAGTTAATGTAACTATTATTTTTGTTTTCTCCATTCAATCATCCTATCAACTAATTAATTGTCTCTTCAATTTCTTCCAACTTTTTTTTTTTTTCTCTCCAAAAAAGAGTTGGAGATCCAACTTATTATTTTTTTTTTCTATCCAAAAATGAGTCGGAGATTATTAGAGAAAAAAATGTAGAAGTTCATTGGCAAGTTGGAGACAACAAAAAGGAGATAGTGACTACGTCATTTTGTTATCGGTAAATTAAACAGTAAAACACTCAAACGAAGCTAAAAAATATTTCGAATACTTAATAAAACTAATTTTTTAAATAAAAGCTCAATTGAAAATAATTAAATGATGAGGTAGTTAAAATTTAATAAAGCCTATACAAAACTTTTTTTTTCTTTAAGTTGTTAATGAAAATACATTTTCAAGAACCAAGGTAACACTTCAATTAAATTAGAATAAATGTTTGCTTAAATAAAATATTCGATAAGTATTTAGAGGAAAAAACATAATATTAAATAATTTTTTACATAAATTAAAATTAATTTTTGTATCTCAACTTTTGAAGAAGTTACTAGAATTTTTTTTATAAAGTTAATATTCATAATTTTTAATTTTTTTAAGTCCAAATTGCTTATTTTAAAAATTGATTGAGAAATTATCTCCACCAAATCTTTTTTTTTTTTTTTTCGTCACCTTTTTTTTTGTGTTTTTTGCTGTGTTTGTTTACCTGATTTCCCATTTTTTTAAAGTTACCCATTAAATTTCTTCCATCC
>Ga0099824_1007039_pt1 | contig 15112 bp, 4 predicted proteins | sample SiratrowhiteBW_FD_76837 | JGI IMG/M metagenome (GOLD analysis project Ga0099824, IMG submission 76837) | Root nodule microbial communities of legume samples collected from California, USA - Siratro white BW | ecosystem: Host-associated > Plants > Roots > Nodule | place: USA: California...
ATATATATATATATATATATATATATATATATATATATATATATATATATATTATATAAGAGAAGAGATGAGTAAAAAAAATTTATATATTTTTAAGTGTATATTTTAATATAATTATATATATTAATAATATAAATATTAATATTATAAAAAATTCTTAAAATAATATAAATTTTTTTTACATCTTTCTTTTTATATATAATATATATATATATATATATATATATATATATATATATATATATATATATATATATACTCATTCTTTTGTTTTAATAATAATATAGCACGCTGATAAAAAAAATTAACAATAAAGCATAATATTTTATTTAATAATATACTTAATATTTTTCGTTAATAAAAATAATGTGTCCATCAATAACTGTTGTAAATAAATTTATAGTATATAAATGTTTGAATTATTTTGCTAAAAAATTATATTACATGACCAATTATTTATAAATTAGGTAAATAAAAAAATAATACTTGACATCTTCTACTAAAGTCACAACCCTTTTTTATTTTTATTTTTTATATTCTTTCTACGTTCATATAGTTTAATTTTTATAATTTTACTCACTAATATTATTAATATTTGCTATTGCATCTTAAATCTCCAAAAGTAAATTCAACACTATAAATAATCAAGATTATACTTTATGTTGTGTTTGGTTCTGCAAACAGAAACAAGCTAGTGATGATTTGCTATTAAAGTTAAATTTTCAATGAATAAAAAAATTAATAAAATCTAATTATTGGGAAAAAATATCTTGATACGAACTTTCTTAGCTACATAAAAAAGATTTGCAAAAGTTATTTTTTATTATATTTTTATATAATTAATATAAATAATAGTAATTAATAATAATTAATATAATAATAAACTTAATAAAACTATAAAATATTAATAATAAATATTAATAAAAAAATAAATAATAAATTATAATATAATAATTAAAATAAAAAATAAAAAATAAAAAATATAATATCAGTAATATTAATATGAAAAATTAAAAGTAATAAAAAATCATAAATAATAATTATAATAATCAAAATAATAAAATTGTAAAATGATAATAAAAAATAATAATAATAATAATATAATTATAATAATAATTAAATAAATTAATATTATTAACAATAATAATTTAATTTAATTTTTTTATTTTAAAGTAAATGACACCTTTATGATTCTATCAGTTAAAATAATTTTAATTTATTAATCACATCAAATAAATTAATTATATTTAATTTAAAATTAATTTTAATTATAATTTTATTTATGAACAAAATTATTTTATCAATCACACCTGTTATATTTGTTACAAATTTTCATAAACTTTTTCTTCAAATCTTATTTTCTTTTTCTTAATGTAAATCATCTAACTTTTCACATGCTTTCATCAAATTTACTCTTGAATTCAAACAAATATTTAAAGAGTTTCATATCATCATTTCAATATTAATTGTCAATGAAATAATGAATATTACTTTTGTGTGAAAATCAAGTCCAATTTTCTTTTCCTTAATAGTATTTTTTTAATTTATTACTGAAAAATTTCCAAATATATATTGATATTTCTTAAATTATTTTATGTTATTATTTAATTAACAGAAATTTATGTAAAATATATGAAACTTAATAATATTTTCCTTATTAATATTATTAATAACTAATAAAAAAACATTCAACTTTTTTAATCATATCTTTTGCACGTTAATATTATTAATAATTGATAAAAACACAATTTTTATCATTAATTATTGAAATAATATATCACTTTTTAATATATTTATTAATGAATTCATTGGCAAAAACAAATTGTATTTGTCAGAATAATTAATTTATTTTATGATATTCCTTCATATTTACTCATTATTAATAATTGATATACTTTCAACTGAAATTTGCATAGTACCGTGACACTATAATATTTCCAACAACTGATAACAGGTTTACATAATAATATAATTAGAGTTTATATTTTGAGTAAGTAAGTTTCATATATATTTTATGATTTAATTTTTTAACTTATTTTAATTTTTATAGAAAATAATTAAATTTACTTACATAAAACTACTAGGGTGCAATTTTCCATGCATTGCACTATATAAACTAATATATTTACAATTCAAAATTATTGATTAAATAACGGCCATTTGATTTGTCATTTTTTTAATATATAGAAACCGATTAAAAGTTTTATATTTAATAGATTCATAATTTAGTTATTATTTTTAATAAATATTACATTTAATAACAAAAATCAATATTAAATACAAATATTTATTTCTATATTTATAAAATTGTTGAATTAAAAACAGTTGAAACTAACGTTCTATATAATAAATATTATTAGTCCCAATTATTGATTATATTATCAGATGTAATTATATATATATGTATATAATAAATATTATAACTTGTTTAGTTTTGTATTCACTAATATTAAATTTGAATATTAGAAAACTGAAGCATTATCGCATAGGTTTTTGAATAAAATTGAAACAGTAATGCATAAGTTTTTGAATAATTTTTTTCTATGTAAAAAGTAGTTTAATAATATATCATTTTATATCTAAGCTTTCTATTGGTGAGATTCTTAATGCATAACAGTTAAAATTCTTAATTTTATCCAATCACCTGTTAGTACTCAATATTTCAGACTTACCTTTTATTATTTTTATCTGCTGTTTCTTTTTTCCACTTGTACCTGCCATTCTAAGGTAAATAAAATATTAAGAAGTTTTGCAGCATCTTGGGAAATTTTCTTGGAACTAACCAAAGGGTCCATGTGTCAGTGGACCATGACCAACCTGCTTCATAAGCCACATTTTTTGTGAACATTTTCTTCTCTTACATTACAAAGTGCTTATTCCCAATAATTTATTGTCGGTCCAAGTTGACATTTTATTAGCTTGCATAGAGACACTTATCCTGATCCTAAAGTCTTGGATGCCTATAAATTGGACTAATCTTGTTCTATCTTGTGAACTCTCTTACACAAAAGGGGCACTCTCAGTCAAAAATTGGCTCAATTCATCAGAATCTTGGGGGTTAGAGTTACAAATTGCTGCAAATAGAGTAACAAGTTTGCTTCTGTGGCTTCTCATTGTGTCTCATCACAAACAAATCAGCTTGGTAAGTCCTGAACTTGTAGAAAGTAGTGGCATTCATTAGTTGTTAGGATGCTGAAACAAATGATGATATTCCATTCATTCACACTAAGAAACTTGAACACTAGATGTGACCCAACTGAAAAAAGATTTTGCTTTTACTTCAATGATTCTATGGATTCTGCAATGTGAAATCTAAAATTGTGTGTGTTGTTCCTTGAGGTGAAAGATGCTGGACGTAAGTGGTCTATATTAAGATAGAGAAGTTGAAATGAACTTCGATTACAGCATGGGACAAATTTGATGTGTGACCATGATCTGAAACTAATGGTCTGCTTTCAATTCAAAAGTCAGCAAAAACATGGTTTTCAACTTTTTCACTACCACTTGGTCTTTTTTGAAGAACACTCTACAACCTTTCCACTTGAGTCCTCTGGTCCACAGATTCTGAATCTTTTTTACTATCTAGATCACAGTGTAAGTAAGAGTAAAAGTAACAGAAAAAAGAAAAAAAGGTTCATAAAAAATTCCTTGGTGAGTATGACTTCTGATTCCTCAATTATTATGTTTATATAAGGTTACCTTACCAAAAACCGTATTTAATAATTAGCTCTTAATCACACATCATGAAGCATCTAAGAAGCTACGTAAGCCTAAGCATCTTTTCCTCCTCTTTCCTCCAAGCCTATAACTATATTCAACCCAATCTGCATTGGACCAAGTGTAGAAAGACATTTTCCCAAGCTTTCTCTTTGCCTAGAAAGCAGGTAATGTGATTTGTTTTACACTAGCTGGTTAGGTCACGTCCTGCAAAGTTTGAGTCTAATTTTGTACTATTGATTACTCTGCCTAGACTGACACACTGGTGGCAAAACACAAGCCATACATGCACATGTTCATTAGCAGAATTAGACTAATTTAAACTATTTGAGCAACTTATCATGTGCTTGATGCTCTTTAATGCAACTAATTTTGGTAGATTTGGCTTATTACTTCACATAAAGGAAAAAATTATGTATTTTCCCATGATGTACTTACTTTGATTTCAAGTAGATGCAGCATTGTTTGTCTTTATTCTTGTTAGTTTAAGCCTTCATAGGGGATTATAACATGCAGTAATCTCCATAAGCTTGGATTGAATTGGATGCTTTGATAAACATGGATGGGAAAAGCTCTCTACAAATAACTAGAAGTGCTACGGGTGATTATGATGACGATGGACGTGCCAAAAGGACTGGTAAATTCTCTAGAACCAAAACTAATCCTTTTTGATGTATACTTGAATTTGAATCTTAATTTTAGTCCTTCCATGTTCTGCCAGGGAATTTGAAGAGTGCTGTAGCTCATATCATTACTGCTGTTATTGGTTCTGGTGTTCTTTCTCTTGCATGGAGCACTTCCCAATTAGGATGGATTGGAGGGCCAGTTGCCCTGATTTTTTGTGCAATTGTCACCTATATTTCTTCATTCCTCATGTCTGAGTGCTACAGAACTCCTGATCCTGTAACTGGGAAAAGAAACTACTCTTACATGGATGCTGTTAGAATTTTTCTTGGTAGTAACACAATGAACTCTTTCTCACACTCTTCTACAATAATTCTAGTTAAACATAGATACAATTTAAATGGACTAAAATAAAAACTGCAATGTATAATCATGTTTATGGTTTTTCAGGTGTTAAAAGAACATGGATAGCTGGCTTCCTTCAATTTTTGACTTTATATCTGACTGGTATTGCATATGTTCTAACCACAGCAACATGTCTGAGGTACTTTCCTCATGAAATGAGAAAACCACCTTTGTTTTTCTGCTCTAGCCATATAAGCTAATGAATCATGTTCGTTCATTCTACTGCACAGGGCTATTCTGGCATCAAATTGCTATCACAAGAAAGGGCATCAAGCTCCTTGTCATTTTGATGGTAACATATATATGGTGCTGTTTGGAGTTGCTCAAATTATAATGTCATTCATACCGGATCTCCATAACTTGGAATGGGTTTCGGTTGTTGCCGCAATTATGTCCTTTACATACTCATTCATTGGACTTGGACTTGGCATAGCAACAGTCATAAGTAAGACTCATCAATCAATTGTTGTTTTTCTTTATTATTTGAAGTCTTCTGATTGGAAAACAACACTGATAACATCTAAGAAACTGTATTGAGCTTTGATCTTTGATAACTAAAGCAACAACATGAACAAAGAAAACTATTAGTCCTAAATCCATATCATGCTACTACTACTACTACTACATTGGTTCTTATGACTTTGGTTACACCTTGCAGAAAATGGAACAATTAAGGGTAGCTTGACAGGAATACCAACTGATACAGTTGCTGACAAATTTTGGTTAATCTTCCAAGCACTTGGTGACATTGCCTTTTCCTATCCATACTCCATTCTCTTTCTTGAGATCCAGGTACCTTATTATATCATGCATGTTCAAATTGGTTGGGCTGAGGGTTACATAAGACAAAAAAAGGAAAGAATTTATAGCTGAAACAAGGTTTTGAATTATTTTTTTATTATCAAAGGACACTCTAGAGTCTCCTCCACCAGAAAATCAGACCATGAAAAAGGCCTCAATGGTTGCAATCTTCATCACAACATTCTTCTACTTGTGCTGTGGATGCTTTGGATATGCAGCTTTTGGACATCACACACCAGGAAATCTCTTAACAGGCCTTTTGCAAGGTTCTGGGTTTTATGAGCCTTTCTGGCTCGTTGACCTTGCTAATGTTTGCATCATTATTCATTTGCTGGGAGGATATCAGGTAATATTAATGTTCCATATCAAACACAAAATGTCTCAAAAACAATATCCCTTCTTTTTTATTGCACATGAGATGATCTTTCTGTGTTTGCATAATGTCCAAAAAATATTAGTATTCATATAAGAGAATCAAAACTCCAACCGTGTAACAGAAGCACAAATAAATAATTAACATCAGAAGGGACAAGTTGGAAAATAGTTTCACTGTCATCTGACATAAACATGTGTTATGAAGCCATGCTGTGCTTTTTAACATAAACTGTGACTACACAAAGCTTTGTTTGGATTTTCTTTTATTTTAATCCGTCACTGAATTGAAAATTTTCCCTTTGTCTGTTTGTGTTTGACCTGTTCTGAGTAAGGGTGATAACATTAAGTTACTAATAAAAATCAATTTTTTTGGAGACATGCAATTTTATCTGTATATAAATTCAAGCTCCTTTTTATAATATAAGTTTCAAGAATAAAGAATTGTTCTGTTTAAATCAAATCATTCGTAACCTTCCATCATTCCAACCGTCTCTTTAAAATAAGAAAACATATAAAAGAAAGGTGAATCCACCAGATATTTAAAGTGAAATAAACCTGCAAAATAGTTTAACTCTGATAAAGAATAAATCCACTTTATTTTCTAACTTTACACGTTTTCACATGAAACTCTTAAACTGAAAGCATGAAAAAGTTTTGGTATCAACATATATTCTCTCTTTGCCTTTTTCATGTCACCTAACTCTTCATGTTTGTGCTTCATCTATGTGTCCTTTCTTCTCAGGTATACAGTCAACCTATATATTGTACTGCTGATAGATGGGCTTCAAGAAAATTCCCCAACAGTGGCTTTGTGAACAATTTCCACAAAGTGAAACTGCCTTTAATTCCTGGTTTTCAGCTAAACCTTTTTAGGTTCTGTTTTAGAACAACCTATGTGTTTACAACAGTTGGTATTGCAATCTTGTTTCCTTACTTCAACCAAATTCTAGGACTGTTAGGAGCCTTAATCTTCTGGCCATTGTCCATATACTTCCCAGTAGAGATGTACTTTGTGCAGCACAAAGTTGCAACTTGGAGTAGAAAATGGATTGTTCTCAGCATATTCAGCTTTGTATGTTTTCTTGTCAGTGTAGTGGGCTTAGTTGGGTCAATTGTAGGCATTGTAAAAGAAAAATTAAGCTGAAAACTCCCCTTAGTATATTGCTTACTACATTTGAGTTCATAGATTGGTGATGGTTTTTCTAGTGTTATTCAGAGATATAGATAGAGAGTAAGCAATTGTGGGGAATGTATGAAACTGAATAAAGTGGTACTTCTCATTGGAATAATACAAGTTTTGTTGATGCATAACTCCCTTTTAAAGAGAGTTCTAACAAATTTGTAGTTTGAACTAATGTACTTGTACTTCATCAAAAGATTATATTAATCAATTATTTAATGGTTATTAATCCCATTTTTCATATGCTCTTATTTGTAGTATATATTTATAGTATCATATTCATCTATAAAAATTGAATGCAACTTTATGCAGATACCTTTATTTGATTTTTTTATGATTTTTTATGGACCATGCTTGATCTTTATCCTTGTTGTATTACTCTTTCTAACTATTGCTAATTTCCAGATGTCAGAAGTTAGCTAGGTATTCATAATTTTTTCTTCAATGTGCAGCTAATTTAGTTTGGAAAAACAGTTTTAAAAATTAATAACAATAATACAGTATCAGTTTATAATAAAATCTATAGCTTTGTACAATCATTTATAAAATAAAACTATATTTAATTGCTTAATTGTTCCTTATAATTATTCAAATATAGGTACCGAATAAAAAAAATTACTTAAAATTTATACTATACCTTCTGAATAAACATAAATATATTTTTAAATAAATTATACACTTAACTTTTTTGTGTAGGCTAAAAATTAATATTTAGGAGATCAATAAATTTATAATATAAAATATTATAACAATATCGATAAATTTGTTAGTTATATTTAGTTAAATAATTCAACCCGGTAGAAATAACTTTCTTAATAACTTAAAACCTAACCTTTTTTACACAAATACCATTGTGTGTAAGGTTTGATCTCTTTTATTTTCTTAAAAAATTATAACCTGTCTAACTTAATATAAGTTATCATATTTATATATATAAGTTATCATATTCATATACATGGATTAACCTTTTTAAAGATCTGAGAGAGTTTATATATGTAAATGGGTATAAGTTTCATTTTACAAGTTAATTTTTTAAAATTGATTTAAATTTTTAAAGTTTACATTTTAAGATAGTATTAAAATATATTCTAACAAAGTTTGTTAATTATTATATTATGTGTTATTGAGTCCTGTCTTATAAATATCTATCTCATTTATAAATTGAACAACCTTGATGGAAAGGGAGTGTTGAAAATTTCATAATATTAACTAAAAGTAAATTATTTTATAAAAAAAATATAATAATCTCATCTTATAAGTCAATTTTATAAAGTTAAATTATATTTAAAATTTATTTTTAATAAAACAAATATTCAAATATTTTTTGAGTTGTTTATTAATATTTATCACAATTTAAAAAAAAAATACAATGTAATACTCTCTAAATAATTAAAAATTAACCATTAAAAACATCTAAAATATTATAATTCAAAAAGTTACTTATTTGAAATTTGGTGGACCTTATCTATCACTTCCGAATATAATTATCCAAGTAATTTGTTTTTCCAATAATATATTAATTAAAATGCATCACTCAGTAGAATTTTTTTTTTCAACAATACTAATAAGAAATTATTGATGACATCATTTATGTAAACTACTTAATAAGCAATCATGTTCTATTTGATTGGACAATAAGAAATATAAGTAGAAGATAAAGAAGGGATGAAGAAAAGCTAGATTCAACAATAAGAAATATAACTAAAAGATAAGAATGGATGAAGAAAAGCTAGGTACAGCATGAACTCGTTTGGAATATAACTTTTTAGGTATATATATATATATATATATTATTTTTTTCCATTTATATCTTAAATTACTAAAATATTCTTGTTTACATGTAGTCTGTTTCAAAATTTATGTAAATATAATTTTTTATAAGTATAAATTGTTTTAATAACGTTTATTTTCAAAAAGTTCTAACATTACCTAACTTAAGTATTATGAGCTAAACCATAAATCCTTATCTTGGACCTAACCTATTCCCATCCATATATGATTCTCATAATTCTAATCTTAAAATATGACTTTTCTTTTATGCAAAAAGCCTCATTTTCTTTTTGCAATATTCTCAACGCAATATTCCATTTTTTTATTATTCATAGTTTGAATTATTCCATTTTTTTTATTTATTATTCATAGTTTGAATTATTCCTTGCCCAACTTGCAAAAGCAATGGCTAAGAAGACTTGAGGGAAAAAGAGAAGACCCGACATGATCATTTACATTTGAACTCAATTAGGAAAAAAGAAAAAACCATAAGTGAAGTAAATGTTGGAAATAAAAACATGAATGGACAGAGATATAAATTAGTTCACAGATAGTGGCAGGGGATAAAACATGATTCCATTGATATTAAGTTTCAAAGGTGTACGAAACAAATGGATGTTACTTGGTATGATATTTTTTTTAAGTGGGATAATTTAAAAAAAGAACTATTAAAATTAGTGAGATTTAAAATATTTGCAGAAAAAATAATAAGTTGTATTTTAAAAATATTTTAAATGGAAAATGGGTGTTTGCAACGTAATTGTATGTTTTAATTTCAAGTTAAAATAAGAAAACCGTGTGTTTAAACGCCATTTTTTTTATTTTAGTTGATCGGGTACATAAAAATGTTTTTTTATAAAGGAAAACCGTGTTATTATAGTTCTTTTTAACAAAAGAGAAATTATGTTATAAACACAACTTCCATAAACTATTAAAACCGTTACTATTCTGTATAATTAACATACAAATTATTTTCCAACATTAAGTACATATATAAATTATATACAATATTAAAACTCTGAAAACACCTTTCTTTTAGTGTTATATGCAATATTTTATACATAAATATAAGTTAAATTAACTATTTCAAAATCATCATAAAACATTATACTTTCATATCACTGTTAATAAATTACATCTATTTAATACTCGCTTTATGTAATAAAATATTATATAATAATATAAAAATTTATTTCAGTATCAAAATTTTGTTGTTTATCGTGTTAAAATATTAGCACCCTTAATTATAACATACTATAAATTAGTTATATCATATTTTCTTTCTAAATATATACATCAAATTATAAATGAATTAATTTTATCTAAAAATGTAATATTAACATCTCATTCATCCTCAAAAACATGTTGAGAATTTATTGCTAATTTTTTATGTTAATAAAGTTAGTGTACAAATTTCTTTCAATTCAAAATTTTAATGGGTATGATAATTCATTAGTAAAGATTTTTCATTATTTTGAGTTATGTATTTAATACTATAGTTATTAGGTCATAAATATTCAAAGATACAAGATACTAACAATAAATTTCTTTCAATTTTTGATCCCTTTAAATCTTAATGTATGTGATAAAGTCATAAATAAAAATATATTTTTTTCTTAATGAGTTTTATATTAATATCACTTGAGTCACAAGTGTCTCTCATTACACACTTATAAAAGGATCATAATATACATAGAAGGAGCAACACTCATAAAAACAATGAAAATATATAAGGATCATTATATCATACATATATCTCATACAACATACAACACTATCTCACCATTAGGCATGCATTGCTTGAGCGATTTCATCTCATTTGAGTGACTTTGTTTTTTTTTATATAAAATAAAACTTATTCGCTTAGGCATACCATTTATAGAAAAGAGAGAGAATATGTATAATAATTATTTCACTTAAGCGATCTCTTAGTACTTAAAAGTCATTTCTAAAATAGAAAAAGTTAGTTTAACCTCTTCCTCACTCAAATGCTTGAACGATGGTCCTTCTTAATAGAATCCAACAAGTTCGTTAATAGAGTCCAACAAATTCAAAAAATACTAAACACACACTACTTCACTAACACTCAAAATCCTATGATTCTTGAATCTTTGACACCTAAATGTATGATTTTATAACTTCTACAATATTATACAGCACCACCATTCATAAATATTTGTGCAAGTTTTTCACTTAAGTACCACTTTTTGGGAAAGAAAGAGAAGTTCAATTCTCTTAATCAAACTTTAAATTATCATTATATTTTGTCACTTGAGTGATCTATATTAGCGTTTGAATAATATTAAACAATAATCTCTTACATAAATTATATCAACCCAAAATTATATATTTCATAATAAATAAGTATAACATATTAATTATAATTATTACAAAACACTATTTTTTTCTAATAATTATTTTGATAATCGTTATATTAACATATTTAATTTTTCAACCATAATATACAATTATATACATTCTACTTTTACCATTTCCATTCTTCACACGTGAACAAAAATATCGTTAATCCCCTTTAAATGCACATAATATATTCATTTATCAAATCTTCATCTATAATATTTAATGAAATAAAAAATAATATTTATAATTTATTTATAGATTTTTTAATTTTATCTGTTTAAAATTTATCTCTGGTAAAGTTTACTATTATCACTTTAGTTTTTTGTTAATCAGAATATCGTGACTAAAGTTAAAATGACTTTCATTTTTTTACATTATAAATCGTTACATAACTTATGTGCTTTTATTATTTTTTAAAACCAATCTGATTCCATACATTTTATAAATCACTTACTTTCTACAGATTTTCTGCGTGAAGGCCATACGATGATACCCTAGAAGATAAAAGAAAAATACATAAAAAAAATGGTCATAGTTAAGTAACACCCATAACCCAAGAGAATACTTTTTAGACGTGGTATGATATATTTTGTAAGAATAATTCTAAATTCTTTCATTATTTTATATTTTTAATGGTAAGAATGAAACGTGTTTTATATTCTAAAATATTAAATATATTTAGTTTTTATTTATATTTTTTATAAAATTTTAGTTAGAATCCGAAAAAAAAAACTATTTACGTGAGAAAACGAGAAGAATATGTCTAACGAATGTAATTATGTATAAATAGTTAAAGTTTAAAGTAATGCCACTTTTATCACAATTTATATGACGTACGTATTTTAATTTTATTTGTTTAAACCATATTTTAATCAGAGCTAAATTTAATTAAGATATATAAAATCACGATGAAATGTAAAATTCTCCTTCAAATATTTAACTCAACTCTCTCAATTTAGAATTCAAATTTAAAATGATTAAATTAAAATAATCTCATGCCAGTATGCAATCGGTGGTATGTATTTTAATGTTGATTATTCATGATAATTTGTTTTTTTCAATTTTAACTGGATGTATCTTTTTTTATTCTTATATTTGTCTACAATCATTAAAAAAAAAAGATAAATTAAGCAACTAGAATCTGTTCAGTGTGGTCAGAATAAATAACTTAAAATAAGTTATCCTGTATTTATTTTAATTTATTAATTAGTGACAAAAGATAAAAACGAGGTTATCTTATTTTGTTCTTTGGGAAAAAGTCATCACAAAATATAATTAATTATTGCACTTCACATTATACTATTGCAATATCTTTGATTATTAATAACAACACTAAAGCATGTTAGGCTCACGTGTTGTTGTCTTCATGGCTATAACTTTCACTGCTATTATTGATGAGATATTCTGATAATAGTCTCACAATAATGATAATTATTATTATTAATACTATGATTCTATTTTAATCATTTCTAATTGTGTTGTTACTGTGAAACTATTGTGACTGCTAGAACGATTATCGTTGTGTAATATCAGCAATAATAATTCATTACTAATATTATTTTTAGAGTTGTCAAATATTTAATACATGTCTAATCCACATTTTGGTGGTCTAAGACTTTTTATTTAGAATTTAACTGTTTTTCAAACAAATTTTAGGTGAAACTTTGTTAGAAGTAGCTGTACAAAACAATGTGAGGAGCATATTCTTTTTGTTGAGGAAATATCAAAATTAATTAAATAAGAAAAGTGCTTAAATTTAGAAAATGAAAGAATTTCTTAATTATACAAAATAGATTTATGAATAAAAATTTACTTATGTATACATTTTTAAATACAATACTTCATTTTTTTTTCGAATACATTCGTCGCCATATATAGTACTGTTGAGTGTTTTATGTGAATAAATTTTTTTCCAATAGTTTTAAAATAATTTTTTATATTATTTTAAAATGTGAAGTCAAATTAATCTTAACTTGATGGACTTGCCTCATAAATTTGTGAAACAAATCAGGTTAGGAAAAAAAATAATTATAACCTAAATTGAATAGATTATTTTTTACCCTACCTTAAATGACTTTAGGTTTATAGATCCATACATATATAAACTGATTTTCAGAAAATATGAATTATATTTTTTAAAAAGTAAAAGTGATATGTACGAGATGTTTATATATAAAATCAATAAATCTGAACTTAAAAAATAAATTTCATTAATATAACTTTTGTTTTAAAAAAATATTTTTTATTTTTTAGTTTATCTTTTTAAAACAGACCGAAAAATCACATCCTTTAAAATATGCACTGACTAACATAATTTTATTATAAACTTTTAGGTTAAATTGCCTATTTTAATATCTACACTTCAAATAATTCAATCATACAAAATGATAAGTATTCATTTATTTATACATTTTATCTTAGTCTTTTCATTTACCCGTACAAAATTTTAAATACAATTTTCATGTGAAGATGGAATATATCATTATAAAATAAGATAATTTTTTATAATAAATGTAAAATGTCCAATATTTAAATTATGATCAATCTAACACAGCTATTTTTATATAATGGAATTTGTACTTATTTATACACTTCATATCCTTGGTGTTATTTAAAAATAAATAAATAAATATACGAAAAACAAAATCAGTATATTTAAAGTTTAAGGAATTAATTTAAAAATTAAATATAATAATTTAATTTATAAATTCTAAAATGTATACATATTTTAATTAAAAAAATAACTTTAATTTTTTAAAAATTTCAATTATTATTATTTTTAAATAAATCAACTCCAAGTCTGTACTGAAGCTTATGTAGTCTAATTGATTAAACAAAGTGGAATAGAATGACTAATTTTACATACCGCCACCATTCATGTATTCCTTTATCTTATTTACTAATATTTCATTAATGCAATACTCAAGATTTTAGTTATGTATATTTATTCACGCGATAATCAAAATATCGTTAGCTAGGTAAATATTTTGAATCAGTACTTGTATTTAATTATTATTGTTTATCATTTTCCTAATAATGAGGACTATTATTTTTCTACGATTTTAGTTATGTATAATTTGAATTAAAGCATTATAAACGTGTCTTATTTAGAATCAATGATAGATTTGTTATTTTTAATTTCTTGTTTAAAAGACTTAATTCTTGTTCAGTAGAGGTGAAAACTTAGTTATTTCAGATTTAAGTAAATTATTACAAACCCTACCAACAAATATATTTTCGTATTTTAAATTCATTTAAATTAGAAAAAAAAAAGTATCAAATACAATATACACTTGGTTGAACTTTTATTTGTTCATTCTCATTGGAATTCTTGAGCCCACGCATTCCAAGAAATTCGATATGCCATTATCTATTATAAGAATATATCAATAACTTAACACACCTGAATTCTTATGCTAATTTTGTTAAAACTGTTTTTTTTTTTTTTTCTAAAAATATATGTGAAGCGAAGGTTTTTCCACTTAATAAATTTTTAAAAATGGAATCGAAGAAGTGTGTAGGAGAAATGATTATTGACCAAAAAAAGAGAAGTGTAGGAGTATTGTGACTTTGAATGGAACGAAGAACCAAAACCTTTGCTTACAAAATGGAACAAACAAACAATAATTGAAGGGCCAAAAAATGGGTATCACGTAAACATTGGTAAAGAAATAACTAATTCGTATAATCATAAAATGCTTCCACACCTGCTTTACTTATATTCGATAAAGACCTAAACCCCACCAACACTTCTATCCCCATCTACACCTCATAATATACTATTAAATTTTTTTTAATATACATATATATATATATATATATATATATATATATATATATATATATATATATATATATATATATATACATATATATATA